>PVMK01118300.1_pt1 | contig 142833 bp, 110 predicted proteins | sample 1853481 | NCBI WGS metagenome assembly PVMK01 (sample SAMN08533507, study PRJNA380276) | Marine sediment metagenome, whole genome shotgun sequencing project.
ATTCTAACCAAAATTATTGACACACCAGGCATTAATATAGCCCTGAAATCACAGGCAAAACTTGATTTAGGAGATATTTATCTATTAAATGCGGAGCCATGGGAATCCACCCTGCTATATTCTCAGGTAGAAAAATTACAGAAAGATCAACCACTTGGATATGAGGCCAAACTTAGAAACGCAAAACTCTCATATTATAAGGGAGAGTTCGAACTAGCTCAGGGACATCTGGATATACTGAAACTTGCCACCTCCCGTGAGATTGCCAACAATGCCATGGCCCTAAGTTTGTTGATTCAAGATAATACCGTATTTGATTCCACGGACCAAGCCATGCAAGCCTATGCCAAGATTGAACTGGATCTTTTTCAGAATAAGTACGATGTGGCTTTAATCAAACTAGAAACCATGATGGACCAGTATCCTGGGCATAGTCTTACCGATGAGATCCTGTGGCTTCGGGCTAATATTTTTCTTGAATTAGGAGAATTCCAAAATGCTAATGATTTGCTTTCCCAGATAGTTCAGGACTTCGAATATGACATTCTTAGTGACGATGCATACTTTTTAATGGGCACTATTTATGAAGATCAACTTCAAGATAATAACCAGGCTATGAAGATTTATAACGACTTTCTAATTCGTTTTCCTGGTAGCATATATAGCTCGGAAGCCCGAAAAAGATACCGGGTTCTAAGGGGGGATTTTAAAGAAGCTCCAGTTGGTGTTGGAACAAACATCAATTAATAGCCATATTTGTCCAATGGCTTGCAAAAAAACAAAGTTATCCACATTGCAGGGTGCTGATCGCATGATTTAAGGGATTTTTAAACGTATATTTGTAATAAATCAATATTTTATTGAAGTATTTAAATATATATTACTTACTTTTGCAACTCATCATTTTTTTAATAAAACATTTAAATGTCAAAAGTAACGATTTTTGGTGCAGGTTATGTAGGGATTCCTACAGGTGCACACTTTGCGAGGACACATAAAGTAACCATATACGACCCGGATATTGAAAAGATAAACACAATTAAACAAGTAATTGATAATCAATCCGATGAGTTACACATTCACGAAAAAGACCTGATTGAGCTGTTGAGAGAGAATCATGAAAACTTATTTTTAACCAATAATATAGAAGAAGCATTAAAGAATCCGGAGTTTATCTTTATTGCAGTAGGCACTCCACCAAATGAAAAAGGTCGGGCTAATTTAAAATACGTTTGCGAAGCCGCTGAGCAAATTGCAGACCACCTTACCAATGACTGTATTATTTTGAATAAAAGTACGGTTCCACCTGGAACAGCTTATTTGGTACAAGGTATAATTTCAAAGGGGCTAAAGGAAGATATAAAATTTGCTGTAGGGTCATGCCCTGAATTTTTGGCTGAAGGTACTGCTGTAGAAGATTTACGGACACCTGATCGAATTGTATATGGCTGTGATGATGCCGAAGCCTTAGATAAAATCACTCACTTTTTTACCTTTCTACAGCGCAGGGACTCGTTGTGTTCAATGTCTACATTAAGCTCTGAGCTCACGAAATATGCCGCCAATGCCATGTTGGCAACAAAAATATCATTTATGAACTCCCTGGCTCTTTTGTGCGATACTATAGGAGCAAACATAAGGGAAGTGCAAGATGGCATTGGCAGAGATCAACGAATCGGGAGCAAATTTCTGAATGCCAGTATGGGTTATGGAGGTAGTTGCTTCCCTAAGGATACCCAGGCAATAGCTGAGTATGCATTATTGCAAGAAGTCCCCCTTTCTATTATCGAATCAACTATTCATATAAATGGTTTCACTACGGATTACTTCTATAGTAAAATTGCAGTGGATTTTCAAAATAATATGGAGCATACCAATTTTGTTATTTGGGGTATAGGTTTCAAAGCCCGAACAGATGACCTCCGTGAAAGTAAACCGGTAGAAATTGCCAGAAGACTAATGGACAGTGGCGCTCATGTTCATATTTATGATACTGTTCCAGGTGCATTGAGCAATTTCGAAAGAGAAAACCAAGATTACGCAGATCAATTTACGCTGCACTACGATCAATATGAAATGTTCTCTGATGAGATTGATGGACTTATTATTGGAAACGAACACGAAAAATTCCGAAATCCAGACATTGATAGATTGACTATCATGCGGCATAAAAACATCTATGATGGCAAAAATATTCTGAACAACTATCTCATAAAGTACTTAACGCGATTGCAATTCCAATATAAAAGTGTAGGTAAGGATTCGGTGGTAAACGGGCTGGATAAAGCCAAATTGGTAGATTTCCTGCGGGATAAGTATATGGATTAATATACTGAAAATTCCCTGTTATCTAACAATTAAAATAGTCACTCCCCATTAGTTGCAGGCAATTCTTAGCCCTCAGTCTAAGTTGATTACTATCCAATCGCCCAATGGTTTCCCCAGTCCCATTCAACAATGCTCCAGCACACTGTTTGGCATAAAACCCTATTGTGGATAACCTGGTATTGGATCTTTCCAAATATTAATTGCCCCAGTGTACAATTTGGACCATTCTAATACAAAATCTTACACTACTGGTTTCTGGCAGTGACTTCCCAAAGTATAGATACTTATTCCCTATAATTTTACCCCAGTTCAAATCCCGCAGAAGACGGGAAGTGACTTGCAAGCATTATCACAATTACACCATACGTTCAATGAAGTGGATCAATGATCGTAAACTATGGGCACTAGTCTTACTAGTACTAACGACAAGTTTTGCCTCCTTTGGGCAAAGTTTTACTGAAGTTGCCGCAGCCAGAAACGCCCAGGTTAATGCCGGAACATCAGATGGTGGACAAGCCTGGGCCGACCTAAACCAAGATGGCTATCTAGACCTGGTGGTTAATACCAGTAATACCACCGGACGTTCCCGTTTACTTTTTTGGAACAGTGGCACCAATCAATACGATGATGTTACCGCCACTAACGCACCGGAGCTTCTCCTCAATACCTGTGAACGTTCGGCGCTTGCGGGTGATTTTGATAATGATGGCGATATAGATTTTATGAGGAGCACTTCAAATCGATTAGAGATATACGAAAACCTTGGATCAGGCTCCATTCCCCCTTATAGCTTTGTTATCAAACAAATATTCATTCCAACCTCCTTTTCCATTCCAGGCACTCAGTCGGGAATGAACAATGAAGGCCTGGCCTGGATGGATTTCGATGGAGATGGTGACCTTGACGTGTATATGGAGGACCATCAATACGGCCAGGATATTCTTGAGAACGACGGAACAGGATTTTTCACACACTTTACTCCGGATAGCAACCCGAAAGGGTTTCCTACCACTGGAATTTCAGGTGACTATTCAGTAACTGCGGATTTAGATAATAACGGAGATATTGATATAGTTGCCAGAAGAGAAGGAATTACCGGAGCACTGCGTGAAGTGGACATATTTACCAATAATAGCGATGGAACCTTTAGCCCAAATACTTCATTAAACCTGGATACCAGAAATAGCTTCAAAGGTGGGGTGGCTGTAGCTGATTTTGACAATGACGGTGATTTTGACTATTTCTGGACCAATAATGGAACTTCCTCAGGTAATGTTACGCATGTCATTGCGGAACAAACGGGATTGAACAGTGGAGTATTTGCCTTAGCAACCGTAACTATCACTCCGGCACCCTCCTGGACTGGTCAGCAAATAGAGGGGATAGCCATGGGAGATGTGAATAATGATGGCAAGGTGGATATCTTCCTGGCATCTGATGGTGCGCCCAACTACCTGTTAATAAATACTACTTCCGGTGGCACGTTCAGTTTTAACCATCAAAACTCTGGAATTAACCTGGGGGCAGACGGAGAAGGTTGTGCCTTTGGAGACTACGACAATGACGGAGATTTAGACCTATACGTAAATATCAGAAACGGCAACAACCAACTATGGGAAAACGATTTAGGAGGGAATACTGATTATTTAAAAGTTGAACCGTTGATTGACTTGGGCGGTGGTTTAACCCGGTCTGCAATCGGTGCTACAGTAGTGGTAGACCAGCAAGGATGTACCGCTTTACGTTTTATTCAGGAAGTTAGTGGGGGAGTAGGTCATGGCTCACAAAATGACAATCGATTGCATTTTGGGTTACCCTCGGGGGCCAATCAGCTGTATAAGATAACGGTTAGTTTTGTTCGACCCAACGGCGGAGCGAGAACTATTGTGGAAAAATATGTAACTCCCTCAGCTTTAACAAATCAAACGCTGCAAGTATTAGATACCGATGCCAGTGACCCAGATGCCCATCCAACACCAGCTGACGATAACTTCAATGTTGCCAGAAACTCGTCGAACAATTCACTCGATGTTTTGGCTAACGACACTGACCCTAATGGTGAAGATTTAACCATTTCTTTATTATCCGGTACTACCACCCAGGGCGGCACGGTATCTGTAAATGATAACGGTACCCCAGTCGATCCAACAGACGATTTTATAGACTATACGCCTGTAATCGGCTTTAGTGGTGTGGATAATTTCACTTATTATGTAACCAATCAGTCTAGTTTCTGTTCGTCGGCTAATGTTGTTATCACGGTAAACACACCGCCAACAGGAGATAACAATACGGTATCTACTCCAGAAGATGCAACCTATGTATTTGCAGTAGCAGACTTTACGGTCAACTACAATGATACTGAAGGGGATGCCTTTGCGCAGATCCGGGTGACCAGTCTGGAGTCGGTGGGAAGCCTATTATACAGCGGCGCCCCGGTTGCCTTAAACCAGGTGATCACTGCAGCAGACATAGGAAGTGGCCTTTTAACCTTTGTACCACTGGCCAATCAGAGTGGCAGTCCCTATGACAGTTTCAACTTTGAAGTAGGAGACGGTAGTGACTTTAGCTCCACTGATTACACCCTGACCATTAACGTAACCCCGGTCAATGATCCACCAACCGCAGATAATAATACGGTATCCACTCCGGAAGATGTAACCTATGTGTTTGCAGCAGCAGATTTTACGGTCAACTATAATGATGCGGAAGGGGATGCTTTTGCGCAGATCCGGGTGACCAGTTTAGAATCGGTGGGAAGCCTATTATACAGCGGCGCACCTGTTACTTTAAATCAGGTTATCACAGCTGGCGACATAGGAAGTGGACTTTTAACCTTTATTCCGGTGGCTGGTCAAAGCGCCAGTCCTTATGACAGTTTCGATTTTGAGGTAGGGGATGGTACCGACTTCAGCACCGTTGAATACACCCTGACCATTAACGTAACCCCGGTCAATGATCCGCCAACCAGCACGAGCTTTAGTATTACAATACCTGAGGACGTTACTCATGTGTTTGGAGCTATACAATTTTCTTCAGGCTACAGTGATCCGGAAGGGGACCCGTTTGCCTCCATCAGGGTAACTCAATTACCTGCTATAGGAACTTTACTATATAGTGGAACACCAGTTACGCTCAATCAAGTAATTAGTGCCACAGATATAATTAGCGGGCTACTGACTTTTGCTCCATTACCCGGAGATAGTGGCAGTCCCTATGATAGTTTTGATTTTGAAGTTGGAGATGGTACGAATTTCAGCATTGCGGCTTATACATTAACTATTAATGTTAGTCCTATAAATGATTCTCCGGTGGCAGTCGATGATAATGTGTCCACAGCTGAAGAGACCAGTTTGGCTGTTGACGTCTACCCAAATGACAACCTGGGCGATACACCAACATTCATCAGTAATATAGATGGAACAACTACTCAGGGTGGAACTGCAGTTATCAACAACAATGGCACCCCTGCTGACACAAGTGACGATTTTATTGACTATTTACCGCCGGCGGGTTTCAACGGGACGGACACTTTCACCTACACCATAGAAGATGTGGATGGGGAAAGTAGTACTGCAACGGTCACAGTAACAGTCACTCCTGTAAACGATTCACCCCTGGCAGTTGATGACAATGGTACCACAACAGAAGATACATCCACAACCATAGATGTCCTGACAAACGACGACTTGGGTGATACGCCAACTTCAATAAGTAGTGTGGATGCAAACACTAGCCAGGGTGGAACGGCAGTTATCAACAATAATGGCACGCCAGCTGACCAAAGTGACGATTTTATAGATTACACACCCGTTTCCGATTTTAATGGCACCGATACTTTTACTTATACTATTCAGGATAATGACGGAGAAACCAGTACCGCTACGGTTACGGTAACTGTCACCTCAGTAAATGACACTCCACTAGCGGTGGACGATAATACCTCTGCTATAGAGGACATTACGGTAATCATTGACGTAATGGGGAATGATAATCTTGGAGATGTGCCAACTTCAATTATTACTATTGATGCAATAACCTCGGAAGGTGGAACAGCAGTTATCAACAATAATAGTACCCCAGCGGATGTTAGTGACGACTTTATAGAATTTACACCAGCCAATGGATTCACTGGAACAGACACATTTAGCTATACCATCGAGGATTCTGATGGTGAGCGTAGTACCGCCACCGTCACAGTTGTAATAAGTCTGTCTCCGGATACTTTAGTGATCTACAAGGGCTTTTCGCCAAATGGCGATGGAAGCAACGATGAATGGATAATTGATGGAATACTTCTGTATCCAAACAATACCATTCAAGTGTTTAACAGATGGGGTAACCTGGTTTTCCAGGAAGTTGGCTATGATAACCAATCGAAAGTTTGGTTTGGGCAGTCCAACAAAGGATGGGTTGTTGGAGGAAATGAACTGCCTGATGGAACATATTTTTACATGGTGGACCTTGGAGATGGAAATGAAGTAAGAAGTGGTTATGTAATGCTGAAAAGGTAATGAAAGTATTGAAAATTTCAGTTAAAACTTGGGCGTTGACATGGTTGTTGGCTATTTCATCAATCTACGGATGTTGGGGTCAGCAAGAGGCTATGTTCACTCAATACATGTTTAATGGATTGGCAATAAATCCTGCCTATGCAGGATCTCATCAAACCCTCGAGTTTACTGCTTTGGCTCGAGAGCAATGGACCGGGTTGGAGGGAGCACCTAGTACTCAAACCTTCACTGTACATTCTCCTTTGAAAAATAGAAGTATCGGCCTGGGACTATCTGTTATACATGATAAAATTGGGATTACCAGTCAATTTGGGGTTTATGGTGCGTATTCGTACCGTATCCAATTTAACAACAAAGGTGTACTCTCAATGGGATTACAGGCAGGATTCACTCAATATCAGGAAGACCTTACCCAATTGCAAGGAAGCATTCGAGACCCTAATGATCCCAATTTCTCACAGGACCAGATAAGCAAGTTCATGCCTAATTTTGGGGCTGGGCTTTACTACTACACCAGGCGTTTTTATATGGGGCTGAGTTCCCCGCACTTGGTTCAGAATAAACTGGATAATATTGAAACGGCATATTCAGAAGCGCGCCAAAAACGACACTATTTTTACACCACCGGATATGTATTTGACATAAGCCGGTCCGTAAAATTCAAACCAAATATATTGTTCAAAGTAGTAGAGGGAGCTCCGCTGGAAGTTGACATTAATGCAAACTTTCTATTACAAGAATTATTGTGGCTAGGAGTTTCCTATCGTTCGTTCGATTCATTCGATGCAATCGTACAACTAAATGTAACAGAGCAATTCAGCATAGGTTATGCGTATGACTTTGCTACCACTACTGAGTTGAAAAGGCTCCACTCGGGATCCCATGAATTAATGTTAAACTACCGGTTAAAGCCGCCTAGACGAAGAATGTTAACACCAAGATATTTTTAAAATGAGAATTTCACTGAGTATGATACGGATTTTCAGCATATTGTTGATAACTTTTTTTACCACAGCATATACCCCTGGCCCTGAACCAAAAAACGGAAGTGGTGGGTTCATCAGCGTTTTTGATAATAAGTTGAAAAGGGCCGACAGATTCTTCAATAATTTTGAATACAAGTCTGCGATCAAGTTATACACAAAACTAGTCGATAAAGGCAAGGCCGATGACGGTGTTAAACTTCGACTGGCAGAGTCTTACGTAAAAATAAATGATCCGGTAAATGCAGAAAAGTGGTATTCAGAAGTTATACACAGCGATCAAATTACTCCCGAGCACCAAATTCAATATGCCCACACATTATTGAGCAATGGGAAATATGAAGAGGCCAGACAAGTAATCAATACCTATGAATTTGCCGCAAGCGATTATAGGAGTAAAGCAATAATAAGCACCCTAGATAAATTGGAAATATTTTATGCTGATAGCATGTTTTATCAACTAAGTAGTATTGAGGACAACAAGCCCCATTATTCTGATTTCAGTCCCACCATTTTTAAAGAAGGTATTGTATTCGTCTCGTCTAGACATGACAAAGGCCCAAAATTCAAATGGGATGATACACCGTTTTTGGATCTATATTATACGGAAAGTGATGTGGCTTCTGCAAGACCATTCAGTAAAAGCTTGAATACAAAATATCACGAAGGACCGATTGCATTTTATGATAATTACAGCAAGGCCGTTTTCACCAGAAGTAATTATTTAGACAAAGAACTTATACTAACAGATCAGGGCATTAATAATTTGCAGTTATATACTACCTCATGGGATGAGGATAAAAATGATTGGGACAACATCAAACCTATTAATTTTATCATTAATAACTATAGCTATGGGCATCCAACGATTTCTACGGATAACACCAGGTTATACTTTATTTCGGATATGCCCGGAGGATTCGGGGGCACTGATTTATATTTAAGCGAAAGAAATGAAAGTGGATGGGGTGAGCCAGTGAATATGGGTGAAGTTATCAACACCTCCGGAAATGAGATGTACCCATTTATTGACGATGAGAACAACTTGTACTTCGCCTCCAACGGGCATGGTGGTTTGGGGGGCTTGGACGTATACCAGATTCAGTTGAATGGTGCAATGGATATACGAAATATGGGTTATCCACTAAATACTACCGCTGATGATTTCGGATTTACACTTTCACCATCAGGGCAGACAGCATATATTTCCTCCAACCGAGAAGGAGCTGATAACATATATCAAATAGATATTAAGGCTCCAGACCTGGAGATGATCCTGGCAAATAATTCAATTAACACAGAAGTCCCAGAAATTGATAATCAAATTGAGCTACTTGCAGCTTCTGAGTTATCCACATCGGCAAATTCAGATGAATTGGAAGGCTTTGAAGACTTATCCACAATTAATGCCTCAATCATTGACGAGAATAATGAGGTACTGGAAAATGCTAATCTGAAACTGTTGGTTAATGGTGTAGAAAAGGAAAATCTGATCTCGAATAATGATGGAAAGGTTACAATACAAGTCCCGGCAGACCAAGAATATACATTGATTGCATCAAAGGAAGGCTTCAAAGACCGGGTGATTGCTATACCTGCCGAATCACTTGGACAAGAGGAAGACCTTCTGATTGTAATGAATTCAATATTTGTTGATTCTGATATACCAGAGGATCAAATACCCACCACAAAACTTGACCCACTGGCAATATCAGCTGACCCATGGGAAGACAGCGTTCTTGAGCAAAATAACCGACCAGAGATTAACGGCGTAGCTTTAGCAGCAGTTCCAGCACTCTTTGAAACGAATGAGAACGACATTTCAACTACAGAACTGGATCCGTTGGGGGTATCAGCTGACCCTTGGGATGATAGCGTCCTTGAACAAAATGAGCGACCAGAGATTAACGGTGTGGCATTAGCAGCAGTTCCAGAACTCTCTGAAACGAATGAGCGACCTTCCAACCACTGAATTGGACCCACTTGCGGTAACCGATGATGGCTGGGAAGAACGCGATCTAGATAACAATGAGCGACCAGATTTACAAGGAGTTGCTTTAACGGACTTGCCGGATTCAAGTTTAAGTGCAGATGATCTTGGAACTACTGAATTAGATCCGTTGGGGGTAACCGGAGATCCATGGGATGGCAGTTTACTTGAGCAAAATGATCGGCCAGAAATTGACGGCGTAGCATTAGCAGCAGTTCCAGAACTCTCTGAAACGAATGAGAACGACTTTCCAACCACTGAGTTGGACCCACTTGCGGTAACCGATGCTAACTTAGAAGAAAGCTATCTAGATAACAATGCGCTACCTGAAATAGATGGCGTAGCCATGACGGGATTACCTGATGACTCTAGTCAGGATTCAGATAAACGGTCTACCACCGAATTAAATCCATTAGCTGTGAATAGCGATAGTTGGGACAACCGTGCTTTGGATAATAATGAGCGTCCTGATATAGCGGGTGTAACCTTAGCAGATTTACCAAATGACTCCGGCCAAAGTTCAGATGAGATATCTAATACAGAGTTAAATTCATTTGATGAATCAAACAACGAGAAGCAATTAGTGGAGGCCTTTGCCGTAGATACCAATTCCAATGAATTACTTGCAAACGCCGACATAAAATTATTTGTGGATGGTCCAAATGAAGCATTGGAATATGAATTGAAGGATGGAGTGCTAACCTTTGAAGCTCTTCCTGATGAAGATTACATTATCGTGGCCACCCATGAGGATTATCAAGATGAATTCATCAAAATATCAGGTGATGATTTGCTAGCTGAAGGTGAAGAAGACCTGACGTTTAAACTGGTAAGGAACGATGAGTTGCTATCAAGCATCGAGGAAAGTGGACCATCAACTAAATTCAAAGCCCAGGTTTTTGATGAGGAGACAAACGAGATGTTAAATGATGCGGAAGTAAGGTTTTTCGTTGATGGAAAGGCTATTGAGTCTGAAATCACCAAGGATAATGGAAAGACTGTTTTTAAGTCGCCTCCTGGAGAAGACTTCATGATGTTGGTAAGCAGGAAAGGCTATCAGGACTTGATATATTACCTTCCTGGCGTCCCAGAAGAAAATATGGATGTAGAATTGGCGATGCTTAAGGCCGATGACATCGGGCCGTACTCTCCCTATCAATTATTGGCCATTAAGGGCCATGCTTATGATGAATTTTCCGGAGTAGATCTAAGCAACATTACCTTTAAAGTATTCGAAAATGGTGACTTGGTGCAAACAACTAATGATCTTTCTTCCATCGAGGTGGATCCACAAAAACAATATAAAGTATTGGCTAGTAAAGAAGGATATCAAGAAACAATGACAACCATCGATCCTTCAGCCCTAAATAAAGACATACCGGTCGATTTAATATTTGCCATGAAGCAGGAGCAAATTAGCGAGGTGACCGGAGCACCTATTTATAACTCAATAATTGGTGAAACCATTCCAATTACCGCAACTGTAATAGACATCAGGGACAATCAGCCAATTTCAGAGGCCGTGGTGATCGTTTTTGCAAATGATATAATACAGGGTAAAACCACCACCTGGAACTCAGGTACTGCTTTAATCAATGTAGTACCTGGTAAGGATTACCAATTAATTGTAAAAAGGGACGGTTACTCTGATCGAATAATATACTTAGGCGTGATTAGGGGAGCCTTGAATGACGATTTACAAATTGCCATGATTCCCCATGATATTCAGAATTTACGTCAATCCGGATTAGATCTTAGCGAAGCCAATATGCTGGTTATGACTGGACCCTCCGGAGAAGAACAACTTTACTTATCCACAGATAACGATCTGTTTCATTATACCATTGAAAATGGGAATCACTATTTAGTAAATGATAGTCAAACAATACTTTTAAAAGAACGATCTCGAACGATTAACTCAAAGGTAACAACCAAACAGGACACCGACCATTTTAATATGAGATCAGAAGATCAGTTTCTGTATGATCAATTGACTGCGGATGAAAAGGAAACAGTGGATCAGATTGTAGACCATCTTCAGCAGGACTCTAACCTGGAGGAGTATCCGGAGTTAAATATTTATTATAACAATCTACCAGCTGAGTATCGAACGCTTATAGATAACATGGCAGCTTATAATTCAGCTGTGCCTGTACTTAATGAGCAGCCAATGCTGGCATCATCGGATAATTTTGGGCAAACTCTTGCAGTGAATAATATTTCAATCATTGGTACTTTCAATATCAACAATATATACTATGACTTTGACAAGGCAAACATTCGTGAAGATGCTGCATTAGAGCTAGATAAGTTGGTATTGCTAATGAAGGGAAATCAGAATATCAAGATCCAAATGTTCTCGCATACTGATAGCCGGGGGAGTAATAACTATAACAACAGTCTGTCCAAAAAGAGAGGACTGGCTGCTGTCAACTATATGGTTGAACATGGTATAGACATAAACCGTGTTAGCACGGAGGGCAGAGGAGAGTCCCAATTAGTTAATTCCTGCGGGAATGCTATCAAATGTAACGAACAGGCACATCAACTAAATCGTCGCACAGCGTTCATTCTGAGCGCATAACATAAGATCAAGGAACATTTATTTTTCCACATATTTATACGTACACGGCTTCAGTGTATAGTGCAAATCCCTGCCATTTATTCACAATAGGACTATTCCTGTGTTACCGGAGAATATAAAGGCCGGTGTATTAATAAATACCCTCAATAAAATAGGCTTATTTCACTATAGATCAACAGGTTGCCAGATCCATAACTCTGCTGCATAGCGTTTCTTACAGACTGTGGATAAGATAGCGATAATTGTACATTGACCCCTAATGTTTCTAAAATTTCTGGCCTTAGTACTCTTTGTCAGCTAACATAAGTACAAATCTACACTTATCCACATTATATTGAATGTGAATATGTTAGGTCCCATACGATCAAGTCACGTTTTAAACTAGCCCAATTTTTTGGTAATTTCATTTACCGTAACCACACTAGGTTTGATCACAGTATGCGTAAAACTGACCTTCTTTTGGGCCTGATTCTTACAATCTTTTTAGGGTTTACAAGTTTGGCCCAATCCAAAATTTCACACAAAGAGAGAAGAGCGGATAGGCATTTTGAAGACTTTTCGTATTATAAGGCCAGTGAATTGTATCGGAAAGTAATTAAGAAAAACCCAAGAAATGAACGAGCTAAGCTTAAATTGGCACGAACATATTTTAAGGCAAACAAGCCAGATGATGCTAAAATTTATTTTTCAGAAGTTATTCACAAAACATATCTGGTAAAATCATTGGACTATCTGCATTATGCCCAGGTATTACAGTCGGTCGAAAGATTTAATAGCGCTAAAAAATGGTGCAGAAAATACCTGGCAATAAATCCACGGAACATAATTGCACAAAATCTAAGCTACAGTTTGGAGAATGTTAATAAGTACTATAAAGACTCAAGCAAGTATGTAGTACAGGGTTTGAACATTAATACAGAAGCAGCGGAGTTTTCACCTAGTTTTTATCAAGAAGGTATAGTTTTTGTTTCATCAAGAAGCAAAAAGCACAGTTTTAAAAGATATTATTCATGGGACGGGTCGAAATTCTTAAACCTATATTACTCAGAGGGTCTTATTGGAAATGAAATGATGACCACGCCTGAAAAGATCAAGGGACAGGTGAACACCAGGTTCCATCAGGGCCCTGCCACATTTTACCAAGGCCATCAAAAGATAATCTTTACCAGCAACAACACAACTTCTTCACAGGTTACAGATAAAAACTTGAAGTTATACTCAGCTATTTTTTCAAATGAGAATAATCGATGGCAAAATGTGATTCCTCTTCCATTTAACCATGAAGAATACTCATCAGGACATCCTGCCATGGACATTACGGAAAAAGTACTTTATTTTGTATCAGACAGACCAGGCGGATTGGGAGGAACCGACCTTTACAAAATATCAATAAATGGTAATGACTGGGGGGACCCGGTTAATCTGGGAAATAAGATCAACACCCCGGGAAATGAAATGTTTCCTTATATTGACCGCAACAACAGATTATACTTCTCGTCCAATGGTCATGGCGGCCTTGGTGGTTTGGATATCTTCTTTGTTGATATCAATAAATCGATCCACAAGGTTCAAAACATGGGATTCCCTATCAACAGTACCAGGGATGATTTCGGATTGATCTATGATGAAACCAAAGAACTTGGGTATTTTTCATCAGACCGAATCGGACAAAGCGACTTGTATCAGTTTCGTGTTATCGAAGAAGTTATCCACAATGCCATTACAACTCCCGTTTACGATTCCCAATTGCCGTTGTCTATGGCATCATTGCAGTCAGGTCCTACCCAGGGCACCCTATTGGTAGTTGCAGGAATAGAGCATAAGAAATCCTATGTCATAACGGATAACCAGGTAATTGAAGTTAAGGACCCTGAAACGAACCAGGATTCAAATTGGTTAAATGACTTGCTTGTGAGGAACAACATCTTTATAGACCAAACGGTTGAATTAAACCCCATTCACTATGGATTTGACAAGTCTTCAATAGATCCAGAGTATATTTCTGAGTTAGACAAACTTGCCATGCTAATGCAAAAGTACAGTTTTATTGAATTTGAGCTAGGAGGTCATACGGATGCAATAGGTTCGGATATTTATAACCAGCACCTTTCCCAAAAAAGAGCTAGTTCAGCACTCGATTATCTCAGGGATAAGCAAATCGAGTCAGACCGGTTATTAGTGGTTGGCTATGGAGAGTCAAGTCCCATTAATAATTGTACGGATGATCAATCCTGTACCAAACACCAGCATCGACTCAATCGGAGAACAGAATTCAGGTTGATCTATATGGATGAAAATCAAGTAGTAAGCAACTACTAGACCATACCTTTTTGTCTGATAAAAAGCTATACTTTTTGGCGCTCATTCCTCCTGAAGATATTTCGAGACATTTGTGGGATTTTAAAAAGCAAGTAGCAAGCAAATTTCTAAGTAAAGCCTCCCTGAGATCCCCTCCACATGTGACATTGCATATGCCATTCAGATGGCCTGACAAAAGGAAAGATGAATTAGTAAAGAGATTAACTCTTTTTTGTGCACGTTATGAGCCATGCTCCATCGCGTTTAACGGATTTGGTGCCTTCCCACCGAAAGTGATATACGTACAGGTAGAAACCAACCAACAACTAGTAATTCTCCAAAATAATCTTTGTCAGTTGATGGCTCAAAAGATGTCCATCCACAACGCCAACTATCACAGCAAACCATTTCGACCACATCTCACTATTGCTTTCAGGGACTTAAAAAAGGACCAATTCCTAAGAGCCTGGGACTACTACCAAAACCTGGAGTATCAAACGACTTGCAACATAAACTACGTGACCTTGTTAAAGCATAACGGTCATCGGTGGGAAGCAGAACTTGATTTTCAGTTGGGGCATTAAGTTTATAGCAACCAAGGCTTTACCATTATTTTGGATATATTATATAATATTTTTACTTACCTTTGTAAGTCATATTTACTACTAATGGGTTACTAATCTTACATATGTAGTATTTATTCATGACAGCACCTGATAAGCAACCAGCACCTAAGCACCGATTTTATTGGAAGAAAAACACCTGGGTCAAAAAGCATTACCGAATTAAAAATGAACTATTTCAATATAAATAAGGATAATTACAAGATTAGAAAGCTTGTGCTAAACCTATTTATTTGGTTTATCATGACCACTCCAATAATCGCTCAATCGATAGTAGACAGTTGCTATACGGTGCCCAAAGGGGATGGCTTATTAATACGTTTGAACAAAACTGATGGACAAGAAACTGTGGTTGGAGCCTTGGGGGTAAATCAAGTACAAGCAATTGCGTTCAGTGTAACTGCGGACACACTTTACGCCGCCAATGCCAGTAGAATGGGAATAATTAACCTTAATACTGGCGCTTTTACTGCCCATTCTGAAGTTTTTGGCACTGGAAATGGATCTCTGGGGGCAATTAAATTCATTGAGGTTGAAGGCCTAACATTCGACGTAGCGACCAATACTTTATTTGGAAGTGTGAAGGTCGATGAGCCTGAGGATGATGTGTTAATCAAAATTGATCCAAAAACCGGGGCATATATTCCAGATGCCTTTGGTGCAGGTGTAGACTATGTAACCATAACAGGTCCTGGTGTCTTGAGTATCGTAGAGGACATTGCCATCAATCCGCTAAATGGGGAAATGTTTGGATTATCCAGAGAAACTAGTGGAAATGATTTGCTGATCACAATAGATAAGCGCACTGGAGCCTCGGTTGTGGTAGGGCCACTAGGTGAAGATATCATAGAAGGACTGGGTTTTGATAACATTGGTGATTTGTACGCTACACCCGGTTCTCAAACTTCTCCACCACAAAGATTCTATAAAATTGATCCAAGCACAGGTACGGCATCTGAGATATCCATATTAACTAAGTCCAGGGACTATGAATCTTGTGACTGTCGAACCAGGCCAGTGGAACCAAACTTCCGCCCAATTGCATCGGACGATGCATATGCTACCAATAAAAACACCGAGCTAATTATTGATGCCCCTGGGGTCCTGGAGAATGATACCGATCCCAATGGTGATGCACTTTCCGTGATAGGATATGACAGCACTGGCTCGAAGGGCGGTACTGTTGAACTAAATCCTGATGGAAGTTTTACTTTCACTCCAGCCATGGATTCCATCAACACTGATACATTTACCTATGTAGTAAGCGATGGAAATGGCAACACGGACACGGCAATGGTATCCATCAATATTACCGTTTCAAGAGGAGCTGAGGGAAATAGCCCTCCAATTGCTGTAGCCGATACGGTTATGACCGATTTGGATGTTGAATTGGTGGTCAGTGACCCACTGAAAGGTATTCTGGTCAATGATAATGATCCGGATGGAGACAATATTGCAGCAATGGAAGTAACCAATACCATTACAGATCAAGGAGGTTCAATTTCAATTAACGCCGATGGTACATTTTCCTTTCGCCCGCGTCTGGGATTTGTAGGGATTGATACTTACGAGTATACCATCTGTGATGACGGTGAGCCGCAACTTTGTGATAGCGCCATAATATCAATAGAAGTAAAGGAGCTGCCTATTGAAGTATTTGATGCTTTTTCACCCAACGGTGACGGAATAAATGACTCCTGGGTGATACAGGGAATTACACAGTTCCCCAATAACCTTGTGCAAATCTTTAATCGGTGGGGCAATCTGGTTTACCAGGTTAGGGGATACGATAACACAGCAAACGTATGGCAGGGACAATCTACGGAGGGAATAGTGTTTGGGAAAAACGAAGTTCCTGATGGCGGCTATTTCTATGTCATTGAACTAGGTGACGGAAGTAAAAGAATAAGTGGGTTCGTAGTTGTTCGAAGGTAAACTTGGGTTCGAAAATGATTAAGATGAAATTTATTAAGTTTCTTTTATTAGGCTTTTTTTTAGCCGGGCTTACGCCTCAGTTGAGCGCACAGCAGGAGGCCATGTTTACCCAGTACATGTTTAATGGACTGGCCATAAATCCTGCATATGCCGGTAGTCACGAGTCTCTAAGCGCTACCTTATTGTTCAGGGATCAATGGACTGGATTACCAGGAGCTCCCAGTACCCAAACTTTTTCGGTTCATTCGCCCATAAGGAATGCTAAAATAGCCCTGGGGTTGCAGGTTATTCATGACGAAATTGCCATATTTAATCAGTACGGTGTTAATGGATCCTATGCATATCGTATTTTTACCGAGAAAGGAACCCTTTCATTTGGTCTGCAGTTCGGATTTACCAGCTACAATGCTGATTTGTCAGCTTTGAGTCCTCAGGACCCAACCGATCCCGTTTTTCAGGGAGATGTTAATAAAGTAATGCCAAGTTTTGGTGCCGGAGTATATTACTACACTGACAGGTTCTATTTAGGCTTATCAGCGCCGCAGCTGGTAACCAACAGCCTCACCGAGGACATTGTTGAAATTGATGGAGACGCCAGGCAGGATCGGCACTATTTTTTGACTGCTGGGTATATGTTTGAGCTTAGTCATAGCGTAAAGTTAAAACCAAACATCTTAATTAAAGCAGTAGAAGGCGCCCCCATTCAAATGGACCTTAACGCCAATGTATTGTTCTCAGATGTTCTTTGGTTAGGTGTGTCATGGAGATCATTGTCCGATATTGACGCTTTGATAGAACTTCAGTTAACTGACCAGCTGCTATTAGGATACTCCTATGATTTTGCCAGTACAACTGACCTTAGAAGAGTAAATTCCGGATCACATGAGCTCATGCTCAACTACCGATTCAGGTATTCCAAAAACAAGGTAATTACCCCTCGGTATTTCTAAAAGATCACTGAATGAAAAGGGTAATAATATTTTTTTTGGCAACCTGTCTTTCAGGTATATTACAGGCACAGATTCTGGGTGACAACCCCAATGTAGCTCATGTAGGTGTTGATCTTGCTACCAAGCTTCGAAGGGCTGAGTTACACTTTCAGTTTTTCTCATACAAAAGTTCTGTCGACCTATATCATCAGGTAATTAAAAAGAAAGGTGCCAGCGATGAATTGCGCCTGAAGGTAGCGGAATGCTATCGTAAACTAAATTGGCAGGACAGTGCTGCTTCATGGTATTCCAAAATTGAAGACAAATCAATAATGGAGCCTTTGCACTATTTGTATTATGCACAGGCTCTGCAATACAGCGGGAATTATGAAGAGGCAAAAATTCAGTATCAAACATATCATGATCTGGCATCAGGTGATACCCGGGCCTCGCTAAATATAGCAGCAATCGACAATCGCGACGATTATTACCTGGACTCTGCACTATACACCATACAAGCCGCCCCAATTAATTCACCAGAAGCAGACTTTGCTCCCAGCTACTTTATGGATGGCTTTATATTTTCTTCGGCAAGGGAACGCCCGGCATTGATACAGAAGAGATTCAAATGGAATCAAAAACCATATCTTGATTTATATTATACCGAAGTTATTAATGGATCATATGCCGATCCGGTTGGCCTGAGTAACCGAATAAATAGTAAATTCCATGAAGGACCTGTTACCTCCTACGAGAATGGAAGAAAAATGATTTTCACCAGAAATAATTTTCTACAAAGCAGAACTGGTAAAAGTGAAGATGGGGTAGTAAAACTCAAGCTTTACAGCGCTGAGATCTCTGAAGAACAGGAGTGGTCCAACATACAGGAATTACCGTTTAATAGTGATGAGTATTCAGTTGGACACCCAACCATTAGCAAGGACGGCAAGACTTTATATTTCGTATCAGACATGCCTGGGGGTTTTGGGGGTACCGACATATGGGTTTCAACTTATGACACCATTTGGTCCGAGCCTTTGAACCTGGGAGGTGACATAAACAGTGAAGGTGATGAGATGTTTCCATTTATTCACCATGAAAATCTGCTATATTTTGCCAGTAACGGATTTGGGGGTTTGGGAGGCTTGGATATTTATAAAACATGGATAGTCACGGATGATCAGCCATCTGGGGTAATCAACCTGGGATATCCTGTCAACACTACTAATGATGATTTTGCTTTGGCATTAGATGAAGCAGGAAAGAAAGGATACTTTAGCTCCAACCGAAAGGGGGGAGCCGGCGATGATGATATATATTCGATGATATTAAATAGTATTATCGTTGATGCTTATTTGGTTGATAAGGCCACCGGAGAACCTATCTTGGGAGGCTCACTTTTTGCACTTGATAAAACTACCCAAAGACCGGTTCCCATATTAAAGAATGCTAATAGAATTCAATTTGACGCCATGCCCAATAGAGTGTATGGGATCAAAGGAAGTAAGCAGGGATATTTTGACAAATCAGTGGTTTTACCCATTGGCAGACTTACCGGGGAAAAAAGGATAACCGTCAGGGTAGAATTGGAGAAAATAGCTCCAGTTGATCTTCTTATCATAGAAAATATAAGCGGCAAACGTCAAAATTTTGTATTAAGCGATTCTGTCAAACTATTTGACGGTACCGAGGAACAATTGCAAACATCGTTAGCTGCAAAGAACATACCAGTAGGTCAGGTCATTAGAATAAGCAATATCTATTTTGATCTGGACAAGTCATTCATACGTGAGGATGCAGTAACACAGTTGGACCGCATAGTAAAATTACTGGAAAGATATCCTTATATGACCTTGGCTATGGACTCCCATGCCGATAGCAGGGCCTCTAATAAATACAACGATGCACTCTCCTTACGAAGAGTGAAGTCTACTACCAATTACCTGGTTGAAAATGGAATATCAATTGAGCGCCTGACCCGATATCACTTCGGAGAGCGACAATTGGTAAATGATTGTGGAAACGACGTACTTTGTACTGAGGCCCAGCACCAATTCAATCGCCGCACAGAGTTCGAGATTGTAAAGTATTAGTTTATTCCAGCCCTTAATTAAGCACTTTCCGCATGCTAATTTCTTGAATTGATCATTACCAATGTAATGAACCAGCATTAATTGTCCAGGTAGTCATCCTGTCTATGAGTAAATTGTACCTTAGCATAATTCTGAGGTATGGGACGTATTATTACAACATTGGTTTTACTAATTGTACTAGGGCTGGTACCCCTATATGGTCAAATTGGCAGATATATTGCCTTGCGTTCAGAGAGCAGTATCAGAAATCACGCAGAGATGTATTTTGAAAGGCAGGCATATTCCCATGCAGCTAAACTTTATCAAAAAGATCATTCGGGAACATCCGGAAGACCAAGAAGTTAAATTAAGATTGGGAGACAGTTACCGTCTGATGCGGGAACCTCATAATGCTGCTTACTGGTATGGTCAGGTCATGAAGAAGGATCAATCATCCAGTGAGCATATATTTTACTATGCATCTGCATTATGCTCCACAAAGAAGTACCAGCAGGCAAAATACTGGTATTTAGAATATCTGAAAACCAATCCATATGATCAGCGAGCAACAGCTGCATTGGAAAGCCTCAATAATCCGCAACTACTGTTTGATGATAGATTCGAGGTGAAACAGTTGTCGATTGAGCTCCCGGGGGCGGTGTTTAGCCCGGCAATATTTGGTGAGGGTTTAGTTTTTGTCGGAGAGGGAAATACCGGAAGCCTGGTTAAAACCTTAACTACTTGGAATGAAGGGCCTTATTATGATTTATATTATGTCCCATTAGCCAATGGCAAACCCGGATACCCAAAATATTTGGACGATAATTTAAATTCTGTGCTCCATGAGGGCCCAGCGACATTCTTTGAAGAGGGGAGCAAGGTGATTTTTACCAGAAGTAGATTCAAAAAAGGGAATGGAGAGACCAGACATCTTCAGCTAATGATAGCAGAACGCAAATCTTCAGGAAACTGGGGCAGTCCCAGGAAGTTATTTCACCAGGAAGATTATTCCATAGGACATCCGGCGGTCAACAACGAGGGAACTACCATCTATTTTGCTTCTAATATGCCAGGAGGTTATGGAGGTACTGATATTTATCGTACCGATCTCAATAATGGAGTATGGCAGGAACCGGCAAATGTGGGGCCGGGTATCAACACCGCAGGCAATGAACTATTCCCCTCGTTAGATGATGAAGGCGTGCTTTATTTTGCTTCTAACGGACTTGGCGGATTAGGAGGACTTGACATTTTTAAGGCCAGCCCTGATAGTCATAATCAACCTGAGAATTTAGGTTTTCCGATTAATTCACAAGGAGATGATTTCGGTATTATCTGGGCTCCAAATAGTACATTTGGATACTTTTCTTCGGATAGAAAAGGAATAGACCAAATTTTCAGCTTTCAGCTGGCAGAAAGAACACTCGCCCAAAAAAGTAATTAATCAATTAGTAAAAACTGCGGTTCCTGTAAGTTGTTTGCGTTGAAATTTTAGACTTCTTACTTTTCCCTGATACCGAATATGAGCCAAATTAATTTGGTCATCGAAGGTGTCGATAAGAGGTGTATATTTCACGAAAATTTCACCTATGGATGTTACTTCTTTAATTTCCAAATAGCACCAAACAACATGCTCTTCAATTTCAAATCCCAGGAATCGAGTTGTCCTGGAGCGGTCATCTATTGATACCTGGAGATGTTCCTCAAAGAATTCTTCAAGATCTTCCTTTATTCTAGATTCATTAGCCTGGTTAAAGTAATCACTAGTACCACTTATTTGATTGAAGGCAAATTCCAGGTCATCCTGAAACAGACTGGTGGTAATCTGCAAAGATTTACTATCAATGTCATATTCTATTTCACAGATACTTAAGTGAAAAGGATGTAAACAGCAGATTGCACATTCAAATACCAATAGAAGTATTGCTTGAATCATTGATTGTGTATGGTCTGGAATTCAAAATTATGAATTAATATTGCAAATTGTTTTAAGATTAAGGTCAATATAAGCTGGCGGTTTGGAATGAATGAATTTTATATGTATTTAATGTTGGGACTGGAGCACATCCTGGATATCCGGGGATATGACCATATATTGTTTATTTTGGCTTTATGTGCAATCTATGTAGCGGGAGATTGGAGGAAAATCTTAATATTGGTAACGGCCTTTACTGTTGGGCATTCCGTTACACTGGCGTTGGCTACATTTCGGGTCTTAAATATTGATCCGGATTTAGTTGAAATGTTAATTCCTGCTACAATTTTCGTTACTGCTTTATCAAATATTTTTAGATCCAGATCTACCAGAAAAGCCGCATATCTTAACAATAATTATCTTCTAGCCCTGTTCTTTGGCTTTATACATGGCATGGGGTTTTCGAATTATCTTAGGTCACTGCTGGGAAAGGATGCGACGGTTCTAAAGCAATTATTTGCCTTTAATCTAGGTTTAGAGGTAGGTCAAATAATAGTTGTTGGCATATTCATACTGATTTCATTTATTTTAATCTCCGTTTTGGGGGTGAAGCAGCGGGATTGGAGATTGGTAATGTCCTCTGCTATTGCAGGCATCGCTTTGATGCTGATGGTTCAATCGAATTACTGGAATTAGCAAAATGAAGAAATACAAAAGACTTATCCTACTACTAATGTCTACAGTGAGCATTTCATGGGCTCAGGAATATCAACAAAAATTTGAACAGTTAGGAACAATACTTCCGACACCTAACTCATATCGAAGCGCCTCTGGAAGGCCAGGACATGAATATTGGCAGCAACAGGCAGATTATGATATATCTGTGACCCTGGATGATCTGAATCAAACGATCACCGGATCCGAGACCATAACCTACACCAATAATTCACCAGATCCGTTGAGTTATTTATGGCTACAACTGGATCAAAACAAGAGAGCTAAAAACTCCAACACCTATAAGACCGATAAAAGTAGCATTAGAAACAGCCTATCAGCAAAATCCTTGCAGGCAATTACTCGGGATTTTAACTACGACGGTGGATTTAAGATCAACAAAGTTACAGATACTGAGGGCAATGCACTTGCTCATACTACTAACAGTACAATGATGCGGATTGAAATACCTAATGCACTCAATTCAGGGGATAGTTACAGTTTTGAAATCGATTGGAGTTATAACATTAATGACCGTATGCTAGAAAAAGCTCGATCTGGTTACGAGCTATTTCCTGAAGATGGAAATTATGTCTATACCATTGCCCAGTGGTTTCCAAGAATGGCAGTCTATGATGATGTAAATGGTTGGCAAAACAAACAGTTCCTGGAACAAGGAGAGTTCGCACTGCCATTTGGTGACTATGATGTAGAAATCACAGTCCCAGCCGATCATATTGTCGCAGCCACTGGTACTTTAAAAAATTCCAGGGAGGTGCTTTCCAAAGAGGAATATGATCGGTTTCAAAGGGCCAAAACCGCAGATGAACCGGTAATCATAGTTTCTGACTCAACTGCAATTGCCAAGGAAAAAGCCCCGGTTAAAGACAAAACCAGTACCTGGAAATTTAGCGCTGAGAATGTGCGGGATTTCGCATTTGCCACCAGCCGTAAATTTATCTGGGATGCCCAGGGAGTACTGATAAATGATAAAAGGCCTTTGGCGATGTCTTTTTATCCTAAGGAAGGAAACCCTTTGTGGGAAAAACACAGCACTGAAGCGGTTGTGAAAACCCTACAAACATATTCCAAGTATACCATTGATTACCCCTACCCGGTGGCGATATCCGTACATGCTGCCAGCATTGGTATGGAGTATCCCATGATATGCTTTAATTTCGGAAGACCCGATAAGGACGGAACTTATTCCGATGGGGTAAAGTATGGTATGATCAGTGTTGTAATACACGAGGTAGGACATAACTTTTTTCCTATGATCATAAACTCTGATGAGAGGCAATGGACCTGGATGGATGAGGGGTTGAACTCATTTCTGCAATATAGGACGGAGGTTGAGCAATATGAGAACTACCCCTCCAAAAGAGGGCCGGCATCCAGTATTGTGTCTTATATGAGTGGTGACAAAAGCTACATCCGTCCCATCATGACAAACTCGGAACAGATCTTACAATTTGGTAACAACGCCTATGGTAAGCCGGCAGCGGCGCTTAACATACTCCGTGAAACCATAATGGGACCCGAATTGTTTGACTATGCATTTAAAGAGTACGCAAGGAGATGGGCTTTCAAACATCCAATGCCAGCCGATTTTTTCAGGACCATGGAAGATGCGTCAGCTATTGATCTTGATTGGTTCTGGCGTGGGTGGTTTTACGGCACTGACCATGTGGACCTGGGCATTGACCAGGTAAAGTGGTACCGGATTAAACAATCAGAGAAAACGGTTGAAAGGCAACTATCAAACAAAAAACAAAAAGTGGGCGGCCGCAGGGAAAACCACCAGGCAGAGAAACCCAGTGACTTTGAGGGTGGTTTCACGGAGTTTACAGTAGTCCCCACAGATGGGCGCTATTATGGGGAATTCCTTGCCCGTGTTGACGATGAGGGCATTATTCAAAACCACTCAGACCAGAATTTTTATGAAATCACTTTTACCAATAATGGTGGATTGGTAAGCCCGATAATCATCGAGTTTACCTATAAAGACGGGACCAAGGAAATTGAAAAAATTCCTGCGGAGATATGGAGGATGAATGAGCAGGTTGCCACCAAAGTGTTTGTGAAAGAGAAAGAAGTGGTAAACATTTCACTGGATCCCAATGGTGAAACCGCCGACACTATATCAGAAAATAACTTTTTTCCCAAAAAGGATGTGAAATCCCGTTTTGAGCAATTTAAAGAAAACGAAAAATAGGTTGCATTTACCGGATTGAAGCTACCAAAGCGGTGGGGCTTAGGTCAAAACGATAAAAGGACATATCCTTGAAGTTGATAAGTGGTCACAGTGGTTAACATGGAAGTGGCAATTTCAACTTCCTTCAGGACTTGGCTGGGTGCTACACTTTTACTTAACAAGGATTGTCCGCACACCGTAAGTTTTACACCTGAGGATTTCAAAGACTTGATGAGCTGAATATTGGGGTTATCAACCCTATATCGATCAAAATAACTTTTGTTGTTCATGACCACATCATTGGCATCGCCATGAATTGCCAATACCACCTCTATATTCTCAGCAGAAGCACCGCCAATGACGTGTAGATTTATCATCCTGGCTACATTATTCAGTGCCGGATTTAGTTTCTCAGGAGATTCGCTGCCGGAATTCAGATCAATAATTATCTTATAATCAAGATCTTTGAGTGGCTTCACCGTGGCATCGGGTATATCATAGATACCGCCGAATGATATTATTTGCGGGTTGACCATCTCCTGGGCAAGGGATGTTGAGGTGAAACTTGCCAAAATAAGTAGAATTAGGATGCTTGCTCTAAACATAATTTTCAATATTTCTATTTATTCAAAATAACTATATTCCTTTTTTAAAGTAAGTTTTTCAATTGCCTCCTGACTGGGTCTGGGCTTAAAATCTACTTTTTCATAATATTCCCCAACTTCCCACTTTAGCTCCTCACCCAGCATTCGAGGATCTTTTGTCTTGATAAGGTAAGCTTCCATGCGTTCCACTAGCATTTCTTTCGATCCACTGTATTCATCACTATCAGCTACATTGACCATTTGATAGGGGTCAATTCTCAAATCGTATAATTCTTCTGGAGGTCGCTTGTCAAAAGCAAGATTAAATAATGGCTCTATATTGGGATCTTCCCGGTTGATCAAAACGTGCATTTTAGTAGGTGAGGGATAGTGCAGCATGTGAGCATCCACATCACCAAAGAGTGGTGGATCACCAGCCGGCCAACGATCGGGTTCATAGTTTCTAATATAGAGAAAATCGAAAGTCTGAATGGCACGGCCGGGATAGCCAAGACCATTCTGACGACACAAGGCATGCCGCTCCCGGGCAGTGACTACAAAATCCCTTTCTAATTCAATTTGTCCTGAGAGGTCCGAAAAAAGTATATTTTTCAGGCTTTTCGCGGTCATCTCAACTGGAATTTCCAACTCGGCCAACTCAAGGAAAGTAGGGGCAAGATCATTCAGGTTAACAAAATCATTAACCAACCTACCAGCTGAGATATGGTCCTTCCAGGTAATAATCAAAGGAATTCTGGTACCAAAATCGTACAGATTAGCCAGACCCCTGGGCATTTGCCATCCGTTGTCACTGCAGATAACTATTAGTGTATTATCGGCTTGGCCACTTTCTTCGAGTGTTTTTAGAATGTTACCTACCTGAAGGTCGAAATTCTGAATCTCATAATAATAATCAGCTATATCCCCACGAGTGATGTCATTATCTGGTAAAAACGGAGGCACCTTTATCTTATTCAAATCCATACCGGATGCAACTCCCGAACCTACCTTATAAGGTCTATGCGGATCTTGACTGCTGTACCAGAAGCACCAGGGGATACTGGACCGATTGGCCATTAGAAAGGTGTCAAAAGAATTATATTTTTTACCTCCATGATTGGTCTTTCGTCCGCTGTCTTCAACACTTCCTGGCCCCCAGCCCTTTCCTTGAGAGCCTACGAAATAACCGCTTTCTTCTAATAGATCAGTATAAAAAGTGAATTTGTCCGGTAAGATGCCCCAAAGGTTCGCACCTTCCTCCAATCGCCAAATATCCTGTCCCGTAAGCAGTCCTGCCCGGGCCGGGGAACATGATGGGGCTGCACAAAAGGCATTATTGAATCGAACACCCAGCCTGGCAATATTGTCAATATTGGGTGTTTGAACCACTTGATCGCCATAGCAACTCAAGTGATAAGCGTAATGATTATCAGACATTAATAACAAAATATTTGGGCGGCCTGGGGGAGGGGCTAGGTCAGCACATGAAAATCCAAGCGAAGTGATTAGCAAAAAGAAAATTCCACAATGCCATCTTTTCACAAAAACAAACCATGATATTGCTGCGGCGTTTATATAATTTATTTGTTTAGCTACCATGTGATTATACTATTTAATATTGAGTCTAGAAAAGTAAAAAAATTTTCAAGCATTAAAAAACAGCTTCAACTCCTATGGATCCCATTGGGATAAATTCTAAACAAAGCTGATCTTATCAAGATCCACATTCCCTCCCGAAATAATTAAACCCACCCGTTTTCCACTGAATACCTCCGGTTTCTTAAAGACCGCAGCTAGTGGTACCGCTGCTGATGGCTCTATCAGTATTTTCATCCGCTCCCATACTAGACGCATGGCTCCTAATATTTCCGGTTCACTTACGGTGATTATTTGCTTGACATGTTTTTTAATGATGCCAAAGGTTCTTTTGCTCAAAGATGTCAAAAGTCCATCCGCCATGGTTTCCGGGTCAATGGATGGATGAATAATTCCTGATTGGAGTGATCGAAAAGCATCATCAGCTCCTTCAGGTTCACCGGCAATTACTATGGCTTCAGGCAAAAGATAAGCAGCCACAAGACCCGTTCCTGATAAAAGCCCACCACCACCGACTGGTACTATCAAAATATTCAGGTCAGGGACTTCTTCAATAAGCTCCAAAGCAGCGGTAGCTTGGCCAGTAATTATGTTATAGTCATCGTATGGGTGAATTAAGGTAGCTCCCGTATCTTTCAGAACCGACAGTAGTGTATGTTCTCTGGCCTGTAGTGAGGAGGCGCAAAAGAATATTTCTGCCTCATAATCCCTCACAGCACTTACTTTTACTTCCGGAGCAGATTCAGGCATCACAATATAGGCTTTACAACCAACATTAGCAGCAGCCCTTGCCAGTGCCTGGGCGTGATTCCCCGAACTATGGGTAGCTACACCTCGTGAAATCTTAGAGGAGGGCAGTGAAAGAACTGCATTACTGGCTCCTCGCATTTTGAAAGCCCCTGTCTTTTGAAAATTTTCACACTTGAAATAGATAGAGCAACCTGCCAATGCATTAATCAACTCACTACTCATCACCGGCGTCTGGTGAATAAAAGGTCGAATCCGAAGATGTGCTTGTTGTATTTGTTCGAGTGTTGGTATCTTTTCCATTAGGTTCCCGTTACTTCAAGTAATTTCGTAAAATCCTGGCATATGGCAAGCAATATCCAGTATGGTTTGCTGCCATCAGCCCGGTGGTAGAGTGGGGGATCAAATCTTATGGGGGCCTATAGCAGAATAAATTACAGGTATGAGTTTTTTGGGGGTGCAGTGACTCCAGGATATTTATAATTGGTTACTCACTCGAAAGTTAATTTTTGAGCTCTGGTCACACCTGGATATTGTATTAATAACAGGTACAACCCGGAACTAACAAGAGGTATAGAAAGGCTATGTTTCCCCGATGAGAGTTTTTGACTGAATACTTGGTTCCCTAGACTTGAATACAAGGTTAATGCAGCCACCTCGGTGGGTTCAAGACTAACAGTCACTTCAATGGGTTGATGTTTTTTCAAAGGATTGGGGAAAATCTTTACGAATCGATTGTCGAAGGTAAGGGTAACAATATTGAAGTATTCCACACTTCCGTCAAAGTCTGTGGCTTTGAGCCAATAAAACGATCTTCCTAGCAGCGGATTGGTATCTACATATCTGTACTCCAATAAGTCGTTACTAAATCCAGATCCCGGTATGGTTGCTAAATCATAGAATTCCTTGCCGTCCGATGAACGTTGAATAGTGAAGAAATCGAAATTTTCCTCACTGATGGTTGCCCATGAAAGCAATACTTCATTGAATTTGACTTCCCCTTTGAAAAACAGCAATTCAATGGGTAGGATACCACATGTCGCTGCGGCAGAAGCCTGAGCAGATACACTATAAAATGCTCCTGGGTTGTTTTGGTTGTTGTATTCAGTGGCAATCCAGTCGTCACTTCGGATCACCGATGAGACTCGAACTTCATCGATCATACCGTCAAAATACCTTTCGGATGCACCCGGTCTGCCAATCCTCAAATTAGTATCCCAGTTATTACGGGCAGTACTGGCATCAGCAACTCCTCCATCCGTATCTACGGAAGCTCCATCTATAAACAACTCTATCCCTGGAGTGCCACTTAGATCACTGTAAGTAGCCACTCCATAGTGCCAGTTAGTAACGTCAGTAAATGAAACCTGAGCGTTCAATACCTCAGCATCGTCCTCATCGTCCTCAACGCCCAGATATGCTGACACCAGGTCACTGATTTCAGCTGGTAAACAACAACCGCCGGTAGACAAATGCATTTCCTGTTCAGTGGCCAGACCACCACTGCCCCATCCATTTTGAGTAGAAATACCCTGCCATATAATATGCCTCATGGTAATATCGTCGGCATTGAACCAGGCAGAAATTGTAAAATCATCTTCAGTTTGCAATTCTCCGCTGGTGGTTTGTATGTAATCATTGGTGCCATCAAAATCCTGACCGTCTCCAATTATTCCAGTTCCATCTGTAGATCCGTTATTTGTTCCATTATTTCCGGTAGCGGTTGCATCAAGAAAATCGTCATGTAGATGATATATTGATATATAATCACTATCCCAGGTATTAGTAGTGGAGGGGTCTGTGGCGATGGCAGCATTCCCATAAAACATGCCAACATCCATATCTGTAGTACCGCTTAAAGAAGGAATGCTTACCCAGGCTACATATTCGCCAGTAGTTGCATCATATTTTTCAATCTGATGGTCAAGTATTGTGGCGCAATCATCCAGGGTAAAAACAATATCATACCCATTACTATTTTCAACACTACCGCCATTGGCAGTAGTCCGGAGATCATTATCCGTTAAGTTAACCAGCATTGGGAAATCGGTAAGGCTACCAGAACCGCTTACTTGAGAGGCATTGATTCTAATTTGTTTACCGAAGTTGTACCCGCTGGGCTGCGAGAATAGGTAATAGCCTTGAATAACAAATATTATGAAGAAAAAGGAGCGTCTAAAAAATACAGCCATATATAACTTCGGAGTCTAACCGACTCATTAGGTTAATGGTAATCCTTAGCTGTATTTGAGAAAAACATAGTTGCCTATGCCCGGCAAACTACCGTGGTAGAAATTTACAATCCATATTGGAAAACCATAAGCTAAATTTGCATTATTTGAGGTGGCATAAATTTTAATGCGCCTCCAGCCAATTCTGGCCCATTCCTATGTCTACCTCCATTGGCACATCCAAAGGCAAGGCTCCTGTCATCAAGGTCTCTACCTTGGGCTTAAGTTCTTCCAGCTCATCGCGATGAACATCAAATACCAGCTCATCATGCACTTGGAGTATCATTCTTGATCGCAAGTTTTCTCTTTGTATCCAGTCTTCAATTTTTATCATGGCTACCTTGATAATATCTGCGGCACTGCCTTGAATGGGGGCGTTGATGGCATTTCGCTCTGCATAACTCCTCAGGGTATGGTTTCTGGAATTAATGTCTCTGAGATACCGTCTTCGGCCGGTAATAGTTTCCACGTAACCATCTTCATGGGCCTGGGCAATGATACGGTCCATATATTCCCTGATGGCTGAAAACTCCTGAAAATAGGCTTCAATAATCTCTTTTGCTTCCGCCCTCGGTACTTTTAACCTTTCGGAGAGTCCAAAAGCTGACATGCCATAAATAAGCCCAAAGTTCACCGCCTTGGCCTTTCGACGCATATTTGAGTCAACCTCTTCCAAACCTACCTTGAACACCTTGCTGGCGGTAGTTGTGTGGATGTCCCGGCCATTGCGAAAGGCCTCCATCATATGTTCATCTTGAGCGAAAGAGGCGGCTATGCGTAACTCAATCTGACTGTAATCAGCCGACAACAACACATAATCACTGTCCCGGGGAATAAATGCTTTTCTTATCTCTCTTCCCTTTTCGGTGCGAATCGGTATGTTTTGAAGATTTGGATTATTCGAACTGAGTCGACCGGTAGCCGCCACCGCCTGACTAAAAGTGCTATGAATACGGCCGTCCCTGGGGCTGATCATTAATGGAAGGGCATCAACATAGGTGGATTTTAATTTTTGGTAAACCCTGAAGTCTAAAATGTTTTGAACGATTTCATGGTCATCGGCAAGCTTTACCAGAATTTCCTCTCCTGTCGCATATTGTCCGGTACGGGTTTTTTTGGGTTTTTCAACTAATTTGAGTTTATCAAATATTATCTCACCTAATTGCTTTGGTGAAGCAATGTTGAATTCCTCGCCTGCTAATTCATAAACAGCTTGCCGGGCCTTATCGCTTTCGCGTTCCAACTCTGATGACAGATCCTCCAATACCTGCGGGTCAATCCTGATTCCTTCAAACTCCATGGATGTCAGAACTCCAATTAGTGGCAATTCAATTTCCTCATAAACATTGGCTAATTTTGCTTCCAGCTGCACTTTGTCTTTTAATTGAAATGCCAAATCAACCTTTTCGCAAGCATAATTACTCAGCTGTCTTTCAGGTACCTGACTCCAGGCGATCTTGTTTCTACCGGTCCCTATTAAGGATCCATCCTCCAGAGGTTCATAATTCAAATAGATCTCCGATAATATTCGCAGACTATGGCTGGTTTCAGGGTCCATCACATAATGCGCCACCAAGGTGTCCCAATATGGTGGCTTAACTTCGCAGCCTTCAATTTTGAGCATCAGCATGGTATACTTAAGGTCATGTCCAATCTTCAGCAGTTCTGGATTGACAAATACCAGGTTCAGCTTTTCAATCACCTGTTTATCTAAAGTTCTCTTTGGGATATAATAGGCTTCATAGGGTGTATAACTCAAGGCAAGCCCAAGCAATGATCCGGCTTCGTCACTTTGAGTAAGCATACAGACCTCAGTCTGATTGCCGAGGTGCTTTATCAAACTGTCCACTAGATCAATAGAGTCTAGCAAGTGGTAATCTCTAATGACGGTTTTTAGAACTTGTTTTACAGCAGGCTCTTCATTTGTTTCTACTTGATCGGTTTCTTCAGGACCATTCGAGCTAAAAAGCGGCATCTGGGTTCCAACTTGGGAAGGTTCTTTACTGCTTTTTTCCTGCAATACTCTTTTAAGTAATGTGCGGAACTCTAATTCATCAAAAATCGAAGAAAGTGCTTCTTTATCAGGCCCCTGATATTTAAGTGCTGATTCGTCGTACTCCAAAGGGACCTCGACATCTATAGTAGCCAACTCTTTTGAGAGGATTCCTTGTTCCCCATAATTGGTGACCATTTCCTTTTGTTTGCCCTTTAGTTCATGGACATGGGCTATCAGATTTTCCACAGATCCGTATTGTTTGACATATTTCACTGCTGTTTTTGCCCCTACTCCGGGAATTCCAGGAATATTGTCAGAGGCATCACCTTGCAGTCCAAGTATGTCTCTTACCTGATCGACCTCTTCGATGTCCCATTTTTTGAGCACTTCAGGAACGCCCATGATGTCTACCGCATTTCCCATATACGAAGGCTTATACAGAAATACCTTGTCCCCAACTAACTGTGCAAAGTCTTTGTCCGGGGTCATCATGTAGACTTCCATACCCGCCTCGGAAGCTTTTTTGGCGAAGGTGCCAATGATGTCATCTGCTTCAAAACCATCCAGTTCCAACACAGGCACATTGAATCCCTCTACGATCTTCTTCACCCACGGGATATTACTTCGAACATCTTCAGGCATTGCCTGTCGTTGGGCCTTGTACTCCTCGAACTTTTTATGACGAAAGGTTGGTGCAAAAGTATCAAATGCTACTGCTATGTGGGTTGGCTGCTGCTTTTGGATTATTTCCAAAAGGGAGTTGGTAAACCCCAGGCTGGCGCTGGTGTTGAAACCTTTGGAGTTAATACGGGGTGTTTTGCTAAATGCGAAATGGGCCCGGTAAATAAGGGCCATGGCATCCAATAGAAACAGTTTCTTTTTCGAATCACTCATGTGGATAAAGGTATAAAAACAGTTTGGAGAGTGGAGCAACAGTAGGGAAAAATTATGAATTATAAGTTATTAGGGATGGGTTGAATTTGGGAACGAGCAAAAAGGTGTTGATTACTAGAGCACCGAGGTAAACCTACGATCTGAAAAAAGTAAAATGTAGGGAATTAATCTTATCTTGGCATTACCAGCAGCCATCGGAAGGCCCACTCCCATGACAATACATAGGAATCAATACCGCATTGTTTCATCAATGTTTTCCAGTCCTTTCGCTTAAAACCACGAAGCACGGAGATAGGCCCGTCATTTTTAACCATTGACGATTTTGAAAACCACCTGGTGATAGCGGAGATAGCATAATAGGCCAGCCAATGACGGTGCAGATCGTTAATAACAATCCCTTTGCGAGCCTGTTTCCTCCAGACTTTTATTAGCTCCCGTAGTTGCTGATGGTCAAAATGATGGGTAAAAAGAGTGCTGATTATCACATCAAATTGTTGCTGTTGAAAAGATTCATCTAATATATTGGCCACCTGAAATTCTATTTCCGGGTACGATCCGGCATTTTTGCGGGCATGATCAATGATATAGGGATTTGCGTCCACTCCGGTTAATTTCAATCTGAGCTGCCGTTTGCGACCCCAATCAGCCACCATTTTCAACATATCGCCGCTGCCGCATCCCAAATCGATGATATGATATTCCAGTCCATTAGTGTCACTCAATAGTCTAACTAATCCTGACAAAGTAACACGGTTTCCTCCCAGCCATCTGTTGATGGTATCCAGTTCTTCCAGGGTTTGATCCATCAACTTCCCTGAAAGTGACAGGTCGTCCATGATTTCTTTCGTTTCGGAACGTGTGGCAATTTTCAGCCCAAACATAGTAGCAGATTATTCAGAAGATCATTCAAGGCAAACACCCTTAGTCTGTAATGATAAGTTAAGTAATAATCCCGGCGGATTATCTGGGATAAGGAAGTTATTTTCTCTAATTTTCTATGGCATAATTCCGATTAAAATGTTTGTCATGAAAAAGTCAAATCTATTCCTGATGGTCGCCATACTCCTGTTAATTGGCGTTATTTGGAACCGTTTAACTAATAAACATTTTCCAGTCGACCCTGCTGCATCAACTCTGAAGGCCTCTGTGGCGGCTCCCCTGGATGTCAGTTTTGTTAAATGCCAGATAAAACGGGCATTTGATTTTACGGAGAAAGATCCATCTGAGCCAATAGCTCCCCTATTTGAAAACCTGGGAGATCATCATTTTGAGATCACTACTTCTTCAGAAAAAACCCAGGTCTATTTTGATCAGGGCATTAGACTCCTTTATGCTTTTAACCATGCGGAAGCCCATCGTTCATTCCGTGAAGCGGCCCGACTGGATCCCGAATGTGCCATGGCATATTGGGGTCAAGCAATTTCTCTGGGCCCTAATATTAATGACCCTCTGCCGGATACTGAACGCACCACCAAAGCTTTTGAGGCTGCTGGCAAAGCCAGAAACTTGACTGCAGGTGCCTCCAAAAGAGAAAAGGCGCTAATTGAGGCACTTCAAAGCCGCCAATTGCAGGATGCTGAGGCTGACAGGCAGGAGCTAAATGTGGCTTACCGACAGGCTATGGCACCGGTAGCAGCTAAATTCCCTGATGATGCAGAAGTCCAAACTCTATACGCTGCTTCTATTATGAACACCATGCCATGGAACTACTGGAATAATCAAGGAGAACCAAACCCTGGAACGCTTACTGCTAAAGAAGCACTTGAAAAAGCCTTTGAGATTAACCCTAATCATGCAGGAGCGCATCACTACTACATCCACATGGTTGAGCTTCCAAATCCGGACCTTGCTGAAGCCAGCGCAGACCGCCTGGGAAGTTTGATGCCAGGCGCTGGACACCTAGTGCATATGCCTGCACACATTTACATCAGGATTGGACGGTACCGAGATGCCCGGATTGCCAATGTAAAAGCCATTGAAGCCGATGAAGATTATATTAGTCAATGTTTGGCCCAGGGGTTGTATCCTTTAGCTTACTATCCACACAATATTCATTTTCTTTGGTCGGCGGCATCAATGGAAGGAAATAGTAGAGTTGCCCTGGAAGCCGCACACAAAACAGCTAGCCGGGTTCCCAGGGACCAGGTAAAAGAAATGCCATTTATGGAGGATTTTTTATCTACACCCTTATTGGCCCAGGTACGGTTTGGTAAATGGAATGAGATACTTTCAACTCCTCATCCCGGAAATAACTTAAAGCACATGCGGTTGGTGTGGCATTATGCTCGAGGGCTGGCATTTGTAGCAAAGGGTGATATACCTCAAGCCCAGGAAGAGTTGGAAGCATTACAGGAACTTGCTCTGGATACTGAGCTGGAAGGACTATTTGCCGACAACAGAAACCCTAGTTCTTCGTTGATACTAATCGCAATTCATGTACTTTCTGGTGAAATGGCTGCCTCACAGGGACAGGCTGCCAAGGCCGTTGTACTTTTGGAAAAGGGGGTTGAATATGAGAAACAACTTATCTACAACGAACCCTCTGCTTGGCACATACCAGTTCGGCATAATCTAGGAGCGGTATTGCTACAGACGGGGCAAGCTGGAGAGGCCCAAGTGGTATACGAAGAGGATTTAGCAGTTAATCGGGAAAATGGCTGGTCCCTGTTTGGGTTGTATCAAAGTCATTTAATGCAAGGAAACAGTCAGAAGGCTAAGGAATATCAGAAACGGTTTAGCCAAGCCTGGTCGGAAGCGGACGTGGCCATCACTGCTTCGCGGTTCTGATCGGAGAACTTTTGCAAGTGAAAGTTGAGAGTAACTTCAACGTGATTGGAAGCATCCGGGTGAAGCGTCTTTCGTCCCTAACAACCTTCGTCCCTGGTAATTCGTAATTTTTCTAGGGTTTTCATATATTGATGAACATTTTAAACATTAATATCAATTATGAAGTATTTGTACGTTTTTTCAATCAGCTTAATACTATTCGCTTGTCAAACAACAGAAAAGAAGGAAGTGCAGGCTGACATGGTTCCGGCCCAGGCTCATGATGCAGAAGCACGCCTTAAGGAACTCGGCATTATATTACCTGAAGTTGGAGCCCCGGTGGCAAATTATGTAAATACAGTTAGAACCGGAAATTTAGTATTTACCTCAGGAAAGGGCCCACAAAAACCTGATGGCACCTATATGACCGGAAAAGTTGGTGCGGATCTTACTACAGAACAAGGCTATGAAGCAGCTCGCTTAACTGCTATTCAACAGCTGGCTTCCTTAAAGGCGGAATTGGGAGATCTTAACAAAGTTAAAAGAGTGGTAAAAGTTCTGGGAATGGTAAATGCCACCCCTGATTTTACAGAACAATCCCAGGTCATCAACGGGTTCTCGGATCTTATGGTGGAGGTATTTGGCGAGAAGGGGAAACATGCAAGATCTGCGGTTGGCATGGGTTCATTGCCTTCCGGTATTGCCTGTGAGATCGAAATGATTGTTGAGGTGGAGGATTAGGTTATCCGGATTGGTGCCATGCACTACCACTTCATCCTGGTAAATCCTGCACGAGGAGAAAACGTAGGATTTGCAGCACGTGCCTTGAAGACCATGGGGTTTTCGTCACTTCGAATAGTTGGTGAAGACCTACAGGATTCTAAACAGGCCAGAAAAACCGGCTACGGTGCTCATGATTTGCTGGATAAAACAATTTCTTTTCAGTCGCTTCCTGAAGCACTGGCAGACCTGGACCTTACCATTGGTACTACTTCAAAAGCCAGAATTAAAAGATACGACAATCTTGCACCTTCACAGATCACCAGTATTCTGCGCGAGAAGCAAAATATTATGGGCAACATGGGTTTTGTTTTCGGGTCCGAGGAGAATGGCCTGAGTACAGATGAATTGGATCAATGCGATCTGGTCAGTACTATCCCAATGGCCACTGGATACCCTTCACTCAACCTGGCTCAAAGTGTATTGATCTATGCCTGGGAACTTTATAAATCAGACAGGCTCAACATTGATGAGCCGGCTAATCATAAACTTCAGGCGGTGCTAAAAAAGGAAATGGACCATCTACTGCTCCAACTAGGATTTGATAAGAAACCATTAATGCAGCAACGCATTATGGATAGGGTTATGTTATTGAATTCAGATGATTCCGAATTGTTAATGGCGATCCTAAATAAACTGAAGAGGACTATTTAGATTACTTTTTTATGTATCTGTATAACCAGGAATACCCCAACCCGAACCACCAACTCATCCCTCATAACCCATAATTCATAACTAAACTTAACTACTTTCCTGGATAGGTAAATTCCTTGTCATTTATCGGGGGATTGATTTCAACGGACGCTACAGTCAGCGGTTGTGGTGGCGCATCTTTCACCCCCTGGGACATGGAAAAAGGGAATAATAACCCCCGGACCTCCCTGTAGTCGCCCAAAATTATAAACATAGTCGAACCTTTAATAGGGCCATGTTTCATTTCAAATTCCCGGGCAATGGGAAGATATGTATTGCTATCAAAATAGTAGTAACTGATATCATCAAATTTTTTACCGTCGATGGTAATAGGTTCTTTGACGAGCTTTACTTTAAAAGCCTCAGTACCTGCTACTACTTCTTTACCCAGCAGTTCTACTATATAGCCTTTATGGTGATAATTCAAAAGGGCATCCGGAAAGTCATTCGAATCAAGCTTAACATTTGCGGTAGTTTCGGCATCGGACTTTTCAGGTTCCATGGTTTGAAAATTTGTACGCCATAAAATTTTCCCATCAAAAACTCCTTGTTTGATGTGGTCTCCCTGAAAAGTAAACCTGGTGTATTTACGACCGTCGGCCAGTTGAACGATTTCCAGTGGAAACTCTACTCCGCCTTGGTCAAATTTGGCGATTATCTTAAAACCATTCAGATTTGTCCATTTTGCAGCCCCGCCGGTTTTTTCAATGGCCTTATTTATAATTTCGTCGGCTGTTTGTCCCTTACATACGGGAGAAAAATAGAGGGTTGCTATTAGAAGGAATAGGGCAGACTTCACTATGAAAATGGGCTTTTATACTAATTTAGTTATAACCAATGACACTACGAAAACTTACTTCTATATCTCATCTCCTAGCGCCTTGCGCCCGGCGCTTAACACCTTCGTCCCATGGTCAATGACAAAATGCCCTCTGCCTCATGCCCTCTGCCCATTGCCATAACTACAAAATCTTCTTATATTAACCATTCACTTTTTTATTCACACTTATGCAAATTATTGAATCACCTGAAACCTATGATGTAATTGTAGTTGGTTCCGGTGCTGGTGGTGGAATGGCCTCAAAGATTCTGGCTGAAAATGGTTTGAAAGTAGCCGTTGTGGAGGCAGGCCCCATGTTCGATCCCACCAATGATGCTCACCGCACCCAACTTCGTTGGCCCTGGGAATCACCCAGACGCGGCGCTTCAACAGTGAGGGCTTTTGGAGACTTTGACAGTGCCTATGGAGGCTGGGAAATAGATGGAGAACCCTATACAAGAAAAAACGGAACCGAGTTTGATTGGTTTCGTTCACGGATGGTTGGAGGTCGTACCAATCATTGGGGAAGGATTTCCCTAAGATTTGGCCCCAGGGATTTTAAAAGAAAAGACATAGACGGCCTTGGGAGCAATTGGCCCATTGGCTATGAAGATGTTGCACCGTATTACGATAAAGTGGACAAACTGATTGGAATATTCGGGACTAAGGAGAACTTCCCGAATGAGCCCAATGGATATTTTCTGCCACCACCAAAACCCAGACTTCATGAACTTTATTACATAGATGCAGCCCGGAAAGCCAAAATACCAGCCATACCAAGCAGACTTTCCATACTAACCAAAAAAATAAACAACGAGCGGGGTGTTTGCTTCTATTGCCGTCAGTGCAGTCGTGGCTGTATGGTCCATGCCGACTTTTCCGCAGGCACTTGCTTGATTTTCCCCACTCAGAAGGCCGGCAAAAGCATAAAAATATTCACCAATGCCATGGTAAGAGAGGTCATTACCAATGATGAGGGAAAGGCTACCGGGGTATCATACATCAATAAGCAGGATCGAAAGGAATATTCAATCCGTGCTAAAATCGTGGTGCTGGCAGCATCAGCTTGTAGTACCGCCCGGATTCTATTGAACTCCAAAAGCTCCCGGTTCTCTAACGGCTTGGGGAATGGGAGCGGACTAATAGGTAAGTATCTGCACGATTCTACCGGTGCCAGCAGATCTGCCATAGTGCCGGCAATGCTTAACCGAAAGACGTACAACGAAGATGGAGTTGGAGGGATGCACGTGTACACGCCCTGGTGGTTGGACAATAAGAAACTGGACTTTCCCAGGGGTTACCACCTCGAAGTATGGGGAGGGATGGGCATGCCGTCCTATGGATTCGGATTTAATGTTTCTGACCTAAATGAGCAATTTGGTGGTACAGTTGGAGGTTACGGTACCAAACTCCGGGAAGATGTAAAGAAATATTACGGAGCTGTAATGGGCATTAGCGGACGTGGTGAAAGTGTACCTCAGCTTGACAATTATTGCGAAATTGACCCGGAACTAGTAGACGAATACGGTATCCCTGTATTGCGTTTTCATTATAAGTGGACCGAATACGAGCGTTCACAGGCAAAGCATATGCACGAAACCTTCGAACAGATCTTTGAAGCAATGGGAGCCCAACCCTTGGGGGATAAGCCAGGAAAGGACCAGGATTATGGCCTATTGGCACCAGGGAGAATCATTCACGAAGTAGGTACTACCAGAATGGGTGATGACCCTACTAAATCAGTAGTAAACAGCTATCAACAGCTTCACGAAGTGGATAATCTTTTCGTAGTAGATGGAGGTCCGTTTGTTTCTCAAGCCGACAAAAATCCCACCTGGACTATATTAGCCCTGGCGTGGAGGACATCAGATTACATCATCAATCAATTGAATAAACAAAACATCTAAGATATGGATAGGCGAGAATCACTGAAATCACTTCTGGTAGGCTCGGTAGCGGGTGGTTTGGTACTTAATGGTTGCACACCTGCAGAACAGCAAGAGGAAGTAACTGTTAAAAAACCTGAAGGATATGGTCGTACCGCTAAAGAAAAACTACTCGACGAAAGGCTGCGTGCCCAGCAGTTCCTATCCGAGGGTGAATTGGAAACAATTGCCATACTTTGCGACATCATATTACCTGCTACTGCAGATTTTGGATCAGCAACCGAGGCGGGGGTACCGGAATTTATTGAGTTCATGGCAAAAGATATACCCCGGCACCAGGTGCCATTAAAGGGAGGATTAATGTGGCTGGATAGCCAGAGTAATGAACGTTTTAATCTCGATTTTAGAAGTTGTTCTCCTGAACAGCAACTAATGGTCATCGATGAGATCGCTTACCCCAATAAAGCCCCAGACCATTTAAAGCACGGAGTAGTGTTTTTTTCATTGATGAGAAACCTGACACTTACAGGCTACTATACCACTGAAATGGGAATAAAAGAACTCGGCTATGTAGGAAACCTACCAAATGTTTGGGACGGAGTCCCTCAAGAGGTATTGGACGAACATAATCTTTCCTACGATCCTGAATGGATATCCAGGTGCGTAGACCAAAGCAAGCGAATGGACATTGCTCAATGGGATGAAGAAGGAAATTTGATTACCTGAACTGGGCCGGTTTTCTAGCTATTAAATATACAAAGCATGCTATTTTCAGAGTTAAGCTATGGGGCTATAAACCGCCAATCCAAAAATGATAAGATTGTAGTTTTGCCTCTCGGTGCAATCGAACAACACGGCCCGCACTTGGCAGTATCTACAGACACCAGCCTTGTAACCAAAATAGCCCTCCAGGCGGAAAAAGTGAGACGCGAGGATATACTTTTATGTCCCACGCTTCCCTTTGGATCCAGTCATCACCACCTCCATTTTGGAGGTACCCTGAGTATTTCAATCACAACATATACCCAAGTTGTGGTTGAATTGGTAGAATCTCTATTGCAAAATGGTTTTCGTCGCATTGTTTTATTAAATGGACATGGTGGGAATATTACTCCCGTAAGGCAGGCTTTGGGGGTATTGAGTAACAAATTTGATGCTACTCATAAAGCCAATATTGCTTTGGCTACTTATTGGGAATTGGCTGGGAAAACATTCAGCGGAGCACCTCCTATGGAAAGTCCTGCCTTAAGTCATGCCTGTGAATATGAAACCAGCTTGCTTCTGCACCTTTTCCCTGAGAAGGTTTTCATGGATGAAATACAACGCGCAAAAAGACCTGAAAGCAATGGTTATATTGCATTTGAAGAGGATGAGCCTTATAGGGGGGTGACATTAAGCAAGGTGACCCAGTTTATTTCCAGTAATGGATGCAGTGGAGAGCCTCAATTGGCAACAAGTAAAAAAGGTCAGCATTTATTCGAACACGCAGTGCAATCTTTGGTAACGTTTCTTGATTCCTTCAAAACCTGGCAGCTATTGGAAACACTATTGCCAAGCTAAATTAAAGGAAAATTCAAAAGATATTTATGATTGATAAAATACATATTGGCACAGTTGGCCTTGGAATGATGGGAAGCAGTATAGCTACATGCATCTTGGCACAAGGGCATAAAGTCACTTCTTTGATAAAAGAGATAGATTCATCAAAAGAAGCAGAGGGACGGATTCTTCATTATTTAGAACAAATGTATGAAGAAGGGCTATTAAAAAATGATCCGAAATTAGTATTACAAAACCTTACTATTACTGATGATGTGTCAAAACTGTCACAACATGAATTAGTGATTGAATCAATCTTTGAAGACATTGAAGAAAAAAAGGCAGTGTTTTCACAATTAGAAACAGTATTGTCTCCTACTGCCATCATCGGAACTAATACTTCAGCAATACCGGTATCGATATTACAAGAAAATATGGTGCATCCAGAGCGATTACTAGGGATTCACTGGGCAGAACCTGCACACATCACCAGCTTTATGGAGATAATTTGTGGACAATCATCCAATATCCAATATGCACAAAAATTCCTAACACTTGCTTCAAGTTGGGGAAAGGAGCCATCGCTGGTGAAAAAGGACATTAGGGGGTTCATCACCAATCGACTTATGTATGCCATGATGCGTGAAGCATTCCATTTAGTTAGTAAAGGTTATGCAAGCTACCAGGATATTGATAGGGCTTGCCGGAACGATTTTGGATATTGGATAACATTCGCCGGACTGTTTAGGTACATGGATCTGACCGGAATACCCGCATATTTATCAGTTATGAAAGATTTGTTTCCAGATTTGGACAACTCTGACAAAGCACCTGATTTTATGGAAGAGCTGGTGGCTTCTGGGGCAAGAGGGGTTGCCAATGCTCAAGGGTTTTATCCATACACCAAGGAAAGTGCGGGTAAATGGGAAAAAAAGTTTATTGAATATACCTACGACATAAGGAGGTTATCAAAAAAGTACCCGCAAAATTTTGAAGAGCTATGACCAAAGACACAGCAATAAGTTCAAATTTGCCAACCGAGTTAGTAGTGCCTTCAAAGCCTGAAAGCAATAATTCATATTATGTAGTTCCAATAATTCCCACACCCTTCACAGTAAAGGAGGATATTGACGAGCAAGGGCTGAGAGATTTAATAGAATTTGCCATTTCCAAAGGAATAAAAGCCGCCTGCCTGCCAGCATATGCAAGTGAGTTTTATAAATTGACGGACCATGAAAAATTGCTAGTTGTACGCATAGCGATCGATCAATCAGCAGGTCGAATGCAAATAATGGCACAGTCAAATCATCCAAGTTTAAAAGTTGCTATTGAGCTGGCACAAGCCAATATTGAGGCAGGCGCTGATGTAATATCACTGGCAGTGCCACGTATTTTTGATTTGACCGAACCTTCCTTAAAAGATTACCTCTCGTCCTTTTTACAATCCATATCCGATACACCGGTCTTGATTCAGGATTTTAACCCTGGAGGTGCTTCAATCAGTGTCGGGTTGATTAAAAGATTAATGGAGGAGCATTCCAACTTTAAATTCCTGAAATTGGAAGAACCATTATGTGCCCCCAAATTCGAGGAAATAATAAAAGCCACAGATGGAAAAATAAAATTACTGGAAGGATGGGGCGGTTTGTATATGTTGGAACTGATCCCAATCGGAATCTCAGGTGTTATGCCTGGTTTAGGGGTATCGGATATATTGCAAAAAGTATTCAATTTCAGGATAAATGGAGATAATGATAAGGCATTTGACCTCTTTGAAAAGGTAATGCCTCAGATATTTTTTTCTTTACAGAATATGGAGCTGTTCCATTATGTAGAAAAAGAATTATTGGTTGCAAGGGGTGTTCTACAAAATAGTATAGTTCGTAAAATGTCATATAGACCAGATAATTCAACAAAAACTTACATAAAAGAGCTGAACGAAAGAATTGTCAGGCTGGTCAATGCCTAACCGACTTTGACATTATGAAATATGTGCCTAAGTTTATTCTTATTGGAACAAAAACCAAAATCATGAAAACCTCTTGTTTGTTTATTATTCTTTTTTCTGCTCCTTCATTATTGGCACAACAGATTAATGGTGAGGCAGATGCACTAGTATCTCCCAAGCGTATAGATCTGGTAATCACTGTTGGTGGAGTGGATGCTGATATCGCCGGCTTCGATAATAAAGCCATTCAATTTGCCATAGACGCTGTAGCAAAAAATGGCGGCACCGTAAAGCTAAATCCAGGAAATTTTGAAATAGTAGCTCCGGTGCGGATGAAATCAAATGTGAACCTGGTGGGTTCAGGAAAAGAAACAATTCTAAAAAGAGCAAAAGGAGTCCAGACAAGATTTATAGTTGATGCCGATTATGGGGAGTTAAAGCTAACGGTAGAGAACCCGGAGGGCTTTGAAATAGGCATGAAAGTGGAAGTGACCGACAACCCCCAAAATTCGTGTTGGGACGTATCTACGGCCTACATTACCGATATTCAGGAAAACGTAATTTATATTGACAGCTACCTGATACGTGATTACTCGGCTAATGATGGCGGGCTGGTTTCCAATGCCTCGTCAATTATTGAAGTCATCAAGGCCGAAAACGTTAGTATTTCTAACCTCACTGCGGATGGTAATCGGACCGAGAATTTTAAGGCAGACGGTTGTAACAGCGCCGGTGTACTCATTCTTAAGTCAAAAAAAGTGGTGGTTGATAATGTTCAGGTTAAGGATTTTAATGGAGAGGGGATCAGCTGGCAGATCACAGAAAATGTAACCATTAAAAACTGCGAGATAAGCGGTAGTGGAAACACCGGCTTACATCCGGGAACAGGGTCACCTTTCACAGTGATTGAAAACAATAATGTTCATCACAACGATGCTGATGGCCTTTTTATATGTTGGCGTGTTTATCAGAGCCAGGTAACGGGAAACAAATTCCATCACAATGGCCGGTTTGGAATATGTACCGGGCATAAAGATACCGACGTGGTATTTGAAAATAACCATGTCTACAACAATGAAAGTGATGGAATTAATCTCAGGGGAGAGAATAAAGCAAATTCACCTCACAGGAACACTTTTGTAGACAATGTAATAGAGAATAATGGCACCAAAGATGGAGGCTACGGATTTTCAATAAATTCCCCTGCCAAAGACCTGGTGATAAAGAACAACATCTTTCGCAATACAGAAAAACAAACTCAAAAAGCGGCTATTTATATTTATGCCAATGGATTGGACCCTACACTAGAAAATAACCAGATGGAGGGTCATCCAAAGGGGCAGGTAGTTTATGAGAAGAAGAAAAAATGAGACGGACACCATTATTTGTGTTCGCAAAAGGATTTTTTCTATTCATCTTCATAATCTCATGTGATCAGGTTCAGAAAAAAAATGAATCTCCGGACGAATACACTTCCTGGAGCGTATATCGTGGTGATGAAGGAAGTAATGCTTATTCCAGGTTGGATCAAATCAATAGAGAAAATGTAAAAGACCTGGAAGTGGCTTGGGTGTACCGTACAAGGGATAGTAAACCTGGTACCTCTATCCAATGCAATCCGATAGTCATAGATGATATTTTATATGCCACTACTCCGGCATTGAAAATAATAGCGCTGAATGCAGCCTCCGGCCAAAAAGTATGGGAATTTGATCCCGCTTCCAGCGGGAAGGATGTGTTGACAGGGGTAGGAGGTACCAACCGTGGACTGACCTATTGGGAAAACGGGGTGGACAAGAGGCTATTTTATTGCGTAATGAATGAGCTTCTGGCAATTGATGCAGCCAATGGAACCCTTGATCGCAATTTCGGCAAGAATGGGGCGGTTGATCTCAGGGAAGGCTTAGATAGAGTTGTCGATAAGAATAGCGCTTTCATTAGAAACACCTCTCCTGTAGTTATTTATAATGACCTGATCATCATGGGATCAAGCCTCCACGAAGCCCATGGTTCTTTGCCTGGGCACATCAGGGCATACAATGTGAGGAGTGGAAAATTAGTATGGATTTTTCATACCATACCACATCCGGGTGAATTCGGTTATGATACCTGGCCGAAAGACTTTTATAAAATTGGTGGAGGCGCTAATGCCTGGTCAGGATTGTCTATTGATAGCGAGAGAGGGATTGTATATGCCCCCTTGGGCTCACCAACACATGATTTTTATGGCGCTAACCGCAAAGGACCGGGGTTATTTGCGAATTCTCTTTTGGCGCTGGATGCTGCAACTGGCGCCTATAAATGGCATTTTCAGGTTTCCCACCACGATCTATGGGACTATGACATCCCAGCCCCACCAAATTTAGTAACGGTAAATCACAACGGAGAGGACATCGATGCTGTGGCCCAGCTGACCAAACAAGGGTATATATTCTTGCTAGACAGAGAAACTGGAACACCTCTTTTTGATGTACAAGAACGCCCGGTCCCACCATCGGGAATGAGCGATGAGGAGGCCTGGCCAACGCAGCCTTTTCCCCTTAAACCGTCCCCTCTGGTACGGCAATCCTTTGATAAAAGTATGGTCACTGATATTTCTGCGGAATCAACTGAAAATATTCTGAAACAAATTAGGGGGTTTAATTTTGGCAGCATTTATACTCCGCCGTCAATGGAAGGGACCATCCAATTGCCGGGGTTTCGTGGCGGGGCAGAATGGAGCGGCGGCGCTTTCGATCCTGAATCCGGCAAAATATACATAGGGGTAAATGATATGCCCCACATGGTTCAATTGGTGGAAGATAAGCCGGACATGGAAGATATTTCGGAGTTTGATAATCTGGTAGCATTTGGCGAAAAAGTATATACGAAAAATTGTGCTGCTTGTCATGGCGCTGATCGCAAAGGAACCGTAGCTTTTCCCCCTCTTTTGATGGTTAAAGACTGTGTAAAACTTATTGACACCAAAGTACTCCTAAAAACAGGGAGAGGAATGATGCCTTCATTTCAGGCAATACCAGAGGAAAACAGACGCGCTGTTTTAGCCTACTTGTATGAATTAGATAATGAAGATGCCATTGAGTTGATGCCCCTTGAAGAAAAGGAGATGGCAAAAGAGCCAATCAGGCAGGGACACTATTAAAAGGTATAAATTAAAAGCATATAAGCAACTCAGGGACCAGTTTGGCTATCCAGGTATTAAACCACCATGGGGCAGTCTTTGTGCGGTAAATCTAAATACCGGTGAGATCGAATGGAAAGTTGTGCTTGGAGAATACGATGATTTGACTAAAAGGGGAATACCACCAACCGGAACACAACTATTTGGTGGTGGAGTGGTTACCGCGGGCGGACTAATATTCATTGGCGCCAGCCGGGATGAGAAATTCAGGGCATTTGATAAGGATACCGGCGAATTATTATGGAAATTTCAACTGCCTGTAGGTGGATATGCAACTCCAGCAACCTATGTTGTAGATGGCCATCAATACGTGGTTATTGCAGCTGGAGGAGGAGGGATGCAAGGGACTGAATCAGGTGACTACTATTTTGCTTTTAAATTGCCTGAAAATTAGTAAAAACTACAGGCAGATAAATCAAAATTGTGATTTCACTTGAAAACATCATTATTTAGCCAGAGATTGAATTTGACACCGGAAAATAACAAATCATGAAAACAAGAAGGGACTTCATAAAAATATCCGCCTTTACCACAGCTGCTTCACTGGTTCCCATGGGATCTTCAGTTCAAGGTGCTGTTATAAAAGACAACAAATTAAAATTGGGACTGGCATCCTATAGCCTCCGGGAATTTACCCAGGCCAAAACCATTGCCATGGCAAAAAGGGCCGGCCTTGATTACATGTGCTTCAAAAGCATGCACTTACCACTAAGTTCAACCGTCCAGGAGTTGAAAGCGGGGGCAAAAAAAGTAAGCGATGCCGGGCTTACCTTATACGGAGGAGGAGTTATTTACATGAAGAACAAAAGTGAAGTTGACCAGGCATTTGAATATGCAAAAAATGCAGGCATGTCGGTGATCGTAGGGGTTCCTGATCATAGTTTGCTCGAATATACCAACAACAAAATCAAGCAGTACGACATAAAAGTAGCCATACATAACCACGGACCAGGCGATGATGTGTACCCCAGCCCGGAAAGTGTTTACGAAAAAGTAAAAGACCTGGATCCAAGATTTGGTTTATGCATGGATATAGGTCATACAGAGAGAATTGGAGTAGATCCAACTCAAGCAGGAGAAAAGTATTTTTCGCGATTATTCGATATCCATTTAAAAGATGTGGACAAAGCAGCTGAAGATGGTAAGACAGTGGAAGTGGGTAGGGGGGTTATCGATATCCCTAAATTCCTGGAAATGCTTGTCGAAAACGGTTATCAAGGTGTGGTTAGTATTGAGTACGAGAAAGATGCTCAAGATCCTATGCCCGGACTTTCCGAATCTGTCGGCTATGTAAGGGGTTGTCTGGACGCCATGGGGGGGGCTTAACCATTATAATATGCAGGGCATTTTTTGCCTCCTATTCAGGCTAAGGCAACCACAATTTTCCCTCTTGCCTTATTGTCTTCCATATACTGGTGGGCTTGGGCCACTTCAGAAAGATCGAATACTTTATCGATATTCAGTTTGATATTTCCTCTCTCAACTTCAACAATGAATTCTTGGAGTAAATCTTTAGAGAGATTTTTTGATTCCCCCATATAAACTGTCAACCGACCGAGTGAAGGTATATCGCCCATTGGGGTAAATTCAGACATGGTCCATTCATTACCAAGAATCCCCGTCATGCAAACCATTCCTTTGTGACCAATACATTTTAACGAATCCTTAAGTGTCCGTGTCCCTATCAGTTCCAATACCTTATGAACTCCGTGTGCATAAATCTCTCTTAAGGAAGTGGAAATAGACCCGCTATCAATGATGACATAATCTGCACCATTGTCTAACAAAGTTTGTTTTTTTTCCGGATTTCTGGTGGTAGAAATCACAGACAAACCTTTGGATTTTGCTAGTTGGCAGGCCAACATTCCAATGGAAGAAGTGCCACCACGAATGAGTAATATTTCATCAGATTTAATTTCCAAAGCCTGATTTAATGAGCCTGAAACTGTTTGAAACATTTCCGGTATGGCCCCTAATATGTTCCACGGTAGTGAGCTCTCCAAAGGGAATACAATTTCTAATGGTACTAATGCATATTCGGCATATCCACCATCAAAAAATCGACCCATGCCACCCATGATGGCAGCCACTTGCTGCCCCTTTGAATAAGTATTAGAGGGATCTTTTTCCACAATTCCCACACATTCTATTCCCTGGATTCGGGGAAACTTCACATTGTGTGAATCACCCCTCCTGGTAAAAAGCTCAGAACGGTTTAATCCAAAGGCTTTCACATTAATAAGTACCCAACCTGGTTTGTTATCAGGTGTAGGCACATCTTGAATTTCGATTACTCCAGGACCACCTGCTTTGGTTGTTATCGCTGCCTTCATGGTTATTAGTTAGCAGCCTATTTTACTCCAATTAGTAAAATAGAGTCGTCCTTCTCCAGTTCTTTATAAGTTTCTAATAGCACAATTTCAAATTTGTTGGAATAAATTCCGTCAAAAATTCTAAATATAAAAATTTATATCAAACCCTATTATGTGCAAAATACAGGTTCTGATCGGAAAGGAAGACGAGGTTAATCCGAATTACAAATCATCGATCTCTTTCGGTGAAAGCTTAAACATGAAATCCGAAGGAAATTTACTGCTGTTTCTTTTCACTTACTGCCCTATCACTCTATTTTCAACTCCGTAGAGCTCTGCCAAATCTCTATCTAGCATCACTGTTTGGCCTCGGATAAGATATGTCTTCTCTGCTATTGTCGTTTTCGGTTGGCTGTGCATTCTAGGTGTCCTTTGGCATTTTGTGAGATCTTAATGATAATTCTTGGTATAGCCGGTTACTTAGCGTAGACTCAATTTATGGAGTTTCTACCTTCATTTACAGTTCCATTATCGTAACAGTAGAACTAATTAATAACACTGATTTAGAGGACCGTAAGGAAGGGTATAAAGGTATTTAATGGCAGTATCAATAAATGGCCCTTTTTGATTGACATTATTTCTGCCCGGTAGGGAACACCGCCACCCACCCCTACGGCGTCGTAGTCAAAATCACTGAAGGCTCCTGGTTCAATTATATCCGCGCCATAAGGATTGCCCGCACCATAACCACCCCAGTTGGAAGTGGATGGTAGGATCTCCATCAGCGTCGGTAGCTTGAAGTACATTGGCAAATAAAATTATAAAAACAAGGATCGTGTGGAAGTTCATATCTGATAATTAATCTTTTTCGCTTATTTTTTTACCTATTTGAATTCTGGCCTGATCCCATTGGCTGGCATCAAAACTCCAAACGTCGAGGTTACCTATGGAACTATCACCAAAAGGTTGCTTTATTATGCTGTTCACTATCTCATCAACCTGGTCATTATTTCCATCCTTTTGGGATAGTAATCGCATATATTCATATTCTTGTACCCCATCTCTCATGGCTTTTAAGCGAATTGAGGGGCATGCTACTTTCACGTTGGGTACTATTCCCGGACTGTAGATTAGCATACCGTTGCCGTTCAATTTTTTGTAGGTGAAATCTGCATCGGAGTCAGACCCTGACTTATAGGTGTCTTTCCAGGTTTCCGGATCGTACCAGGCGCTTTTCCAACCTGCGCCAACACCCCAACTTATCCACGAGTATGCCCGATATTTCCAACTACTCCAGCTGATGGCCCGGTCATTGATTAATGGTAAATCAAGGAATGTAGAACTTCCCACCCAGCTATTTACTTTGGACTCATAAAGCATTGGTCCATATAGCCAATCTTCAATTCCCATCTCCTGATATTTTTTCATTTTGTCAACATTGTAATTAATGGTGTGGGATGCCCAGGAATTAATGGAATTTTGTACCACAGCCATGGCCTCTTCGCTGTATCCGCCATCGATCCGAAAGTGTGCTTCCGGATAAAATTCATTAAAAAGGTTTCCATAATATACCATACGCTCCCAGGCTTCAGGGAAATAAGATTCATCAAGCCCGTTCAAGTAAATGGTGAGCTCGGTCTTGGCGGGATCAACCATGAGTTGCAGGTGCCTTCGTAATGTTTTGATGGCTTCAATATATTTTCCCCTGGGGCCGGCATTCCGTTCCACCTCAGGAGTTCCTATAACAGGCCAACCTGGGCCACCATGTTTTCCAAATACGTCAAAAGGGAGAATGAATGTTTCAATGGGCGATCCATATCCCGGGCCATAGCTATATCCGTAATTTTTGGTAAACGCCTGTCCGGTAAAGTATTTTTCAAGTCTTGTATCAAATGCATCCCAGCTAAATTCGAAATTCCCACTCTTTGAGATAGTCAACTCCGGTTTATAGGTAGGATCCATCAAGGAAATCCTGTTTCTTTTGAAAAGTTGATATATGGCCAGTTCCTGCTCCTCATTCATGCGGCTTAAAAACCCTTCGTGCTGAAGGCTGGCCTTGAAGGCATTTTCGTTGGGGATGGCAAAATCCCAAACGTTGAGTTCAACCGGGATACTTTTGGTTTCATTTCCTACCGTAACATGGACATTGCTTAAATATTTACCAGGCGGAGCTTCTGAGCGGTCAAATGGGATGTATTGATCTATCCATATAAGCAATGATTGTTGATGGTCAATGCGGTTGTTGAAATCAGGTAATTCAAGAGGATATGTCCATCTTCTATTTACTTTTGAAGAGTCGGCCTGTATGGATTGGTATGGGATCAGGGCATCAGGATACCAACCCTTGCCCAGGGAAGCTTTTGGGTACCCGGTACTGGGTGTTTTCACCTCAACAGCCCATTCCAGGAAAAGTTCAGGTTTGATATCAAATTGGGCACCTTCGCTTTTAAAGCTTTCCATGTCAATCTGTATCCCTTTTAGGCTGGAACTGGTGTTTCTGGTAAGAACCAGTTGAAACGATATGTACTCTCCTCGGGCACCATATAGGTTTACTTTTTCCCCGTCATAGATCCAATTTTCTTTAAGTAAGCTTTCCCTGGTTGGCTTGTAACTATCTACAGCATCAAATCGATGTTCTATAATTTCATTGGTGGAGGGATCCAATCTAATTGAGGATGGCAAAATACTGATATCCCATTCTGGGTAGGCCGGACTATCTGTGTTAGCTGAACTGCAACTGAAAATCAATAACAGACCAAACGGTATAAAAGTGCAATTATTCAAAGTCATTTTAACTCATAGTTGAGGCCGTTATACCGGTTCCAATACCAGATGGTCAAGTTCAAAGCATTAGGAACTCAATAAGAGCCTCCAACTTGACTTCCCTAATAGCTGATAGGAACTTCAACCAGTGTTTGATCCCATGCCAACCTCATCACAGCTTTATTGCCAGATGATTCATTAAACCGGATTGAAAAAGACTCTGTAGTCTCTGATACCGTCGTTGATGGAACCGTTACTCGGATTACATCCTTTGCCTGGTCGTAACTGTAGGCCCCCCAGTGGTCAAGCACTGAATTGATGATAATGACCCATTCCTTCTCATTTGGTATAGAATATAAAGTATAAGTCCCAGCCGGTAATTGTTTGCCTCCCAAAGTCAAATCTTGATAGACTTTTATTTCCACTGATTCGTTTGCCCCTGTTCTCCATACTTTACCGTAGGGCACCAATGAACCAAATATTTTCCGGTCATTCTTCTTGGGCTGGCTATAGTAAACTTTCATGATGGCCTTTTCATGTTTGCTCCAGTCATGCGCATAATTATCAGGCAAGTAAGCAACGTTTAAGGGACTAACATCAGGAGCTTGAATGGATTGGGCTTTACAGTTTAGTAAAACAAAACTTAGAATAATCAGTAGCGTTAATTTTTGATTTTTCATAGTAAAAAATGATTTGATGATATATTTTTTGATTTCAAAGGTTAATTTATTCTTCTTAGTATTGTAAAGTAATAAATATCTCACTATGAAAGCTTCTAAAATTTCTTCATTTCTGGTAACCTCATCGCTGCTCATCCTTATAAACGCATGTAATGTTGAACATGAAGAGCCGGAATCTTCGCTCTCTATCGATTTTGAAAAATATACTCTTGATAATGGCTTACAGGTTATTTTACATCAGGACCATTCCGATCCAATAGTTTCACTGGCAGTTGTTTACCATGTGGGCTCCAACCGGGAAAAAACAGGAAGGACAGGGTTTGCGCATCTTTTCGAGCATATGCTTTTTCAGCAATCTGAAAATGTAGGACAGGACCAATTTTTCAAAATTGTGCAGGATGCTGGCGGTACCCTAAATGGTTTTACATTTTGGGATGGAACAGCATACTATGAAGTTGTTCCTAAAAATGCATTGGAAACAGTGATGTGGTTAGAATCCGATAGGATGGGTTTCTTTAAAAACACCATCACCGAAAGTGCTTTTGTCAATCAACAAGATGTGGTTGTCAATGAAAAAAGACAACGTGTAGACAACAATCCATATGGTCATACAAATTATGTTGTTCACAAAGCAATATTCCCTGAAGGACATCCATACAACTGGCAGGTGATAGGTGAAATGGAGGATTTGAAAAATGCAACAATTGAAGATGTTATAGAATTTTATGACAACTACTATGGGCCTAATAATGCCACATTAGTAGTTGCCGGGGATTTTAAAACGGACCATGCTAAAACCTTAGTAGAAAAATATTTTGGTGAAGTAAAACGTGCTAAGGATGTCACACCAATGCCGGTGCAGAACGTGACGATTGCTGAAACAGTAAAATTGTATCACGAAGATAATTTTGCCACTGTTCCTCAATTAAATATGGTATGGCCTGCTGCCGAACAGTATAGTGATGACGCCTACGCATTGGACTTCTTAGCCAAGATTCTTTCGGATGGCAAAAAGGCCCCACTCTATAAGGTTTTAGTGAAGGAAAAGGAGCTTACTTCGCGAACAAATGCCTATAACAGTGCTATGGAATTGGCAGGATTATTCAGGATTTCAATTACTGCCAATCAAGATAAAAGCCTGGATGATGTTGAAAAGGCAATTATTGAATCTTTTCAAAGATTCGAGACAGATAGCATATCTGAAATCGATGTTGAGCGGGTAAAGGCCGGATTAGAAATCAATTTTTATAATGGTTTACAGAGCATTTTGAATAAATCCTTTCAATTGGCCATGTACAATACTTTTGTTGGTGATCCAGGATTTGTTCAACAGGATATAGATAAAATCAGGGCTGTTTCGATTGAAGACGTATGGCGTGTTTATAATAAATATATTAGGGATCAGCCCTATGTTGTTACCAGTTTCGTCCCTAAAGGAAAGCTTGATTTGGTAGTGGAGGGTTCTGTTAAAGCAGATGTTGTTGAAGAGATAATAAAAGAAAACAAGGAAATAACACAGCATGGGGAGGATGACAAAGAAATCGAAAAAACTCCTTCAGCATTTGATCGTTCAGCGAAACCAGAAGAAGGAACACCTCCTGGGTTAAACCTTCCGGAGGTCTGGACCGCCACCCTGGATAATGGATTGAAAGTCTATGGAATTGAAAATCATGAATTGCCTTTGGTAGAGTTCGCTCTGGTTTTAGACGGTGGTCATCAGTTTGATACTCCTGAGAAAAATGGGGTAGCAAATCTTATGACTGATATCATGATGGAAGGTACAGCCACTAAAACTCCAGAGGACCTTGAGGAGGAAATGGACTTGTTAGGGTCCAGAATTTTTATGAGTACAGGTCAATTTAACATCAGTATCAGGGCAAGCGCACTTTCAAGAAACTTCTCAAAAACAATTGAGCTGATTGAAGAATTGTTGCTCGAGCCAAGGTGGGATGAAGAGGAGTTTGGCAGGATCAAAACTAAAACGAAAAACGACTTAAAACGAAACCAGGCCTACCCGGGGTACATGTCTAATTTAGTGTTTAGTGAAAAAATTTACGGTGGAGCGCATATTATGAGTTTGCCTACCTCAGGAACTCCTGAAACCATAGAAACCCTAACCATCGATGATTTAAAGAACTTTTATGAGAATTATTATACGCCAAATCTCACACGGGTTCACATTGTTGGCAATATCTCTAAGGATGACGCACTTAAAGCACTCTCTGGCCTGGGCAAAAATTGGATACAAAATGAAGTGGAAATTCCATCATTCCCATATCCTGATGAGCCAGGGAACAGTACTCTGGTTTTTGTTGATATTCCCAATGCCAAACAATCTGTTATCAACATAGGCTACCTGTCCATGTCAAAAGAGGATCCGGATTTCTACGCGGCAACAGTAATGAATTTCATGCTTGGTGGATCATTCAGTGGAAGAATAAACTTGATCTTGCGAGAGGAAAAAGGATATACATATGGCGCAAGAACATTTTTCTCTGGTTCTAAGCTAAGGGGGCCATTCAGGGCATCTTCAAGTGTGAGGACGAATGTTACATACGAGTCGGTAAAAATATTTAAAGAGGAAATGGAAAAATATCGGGAAAGCATCAGTGAAGAAGATCTGGAATTCACTAAAAATTCTATGATTAAATCGAATGCCAGAGCAATGGAATCGCTTTGGTCAAAAATGAATATCCTCAGAACCATGAGCAATTATGATGTGGATGTGACCTATATCAATGATGAGGAGGAAATAATTAGAAATATGACACTCGAACAGCACAAAGAGCTGGCGCAAAAGTACATTACCCCGGGAAAAATGATGTATGTAGTAGCTGGAGATGCTACTACTCAATTCGACAAATTGAAAAGCGCAGGATTTGATGAAGTTTTTCTTTTGGACAAAGAGGGTAACCCAAAAGAGCTAATAAGAGAACTTGAGCCCATTATGTGAAATTTAATTAAAATTGGGGCTCAATTCCCCACTGCTGGCTGCGAGGAAGATGAATAATCAGGCACTTTGAATACCTGATCACCTATCTGAATGCTACCGGCCTTTACTACCCGCGCATTGATTCCCCGGAGCTGCCATTGCCTGCCCTCAGGGGAGCTGATAAATTTCAATGCATCTGTGCCGAAACGTTGGGCAAATTTCTTGCAACCGGTGTGGGGCATCGAGGTTACTTCCAAAACTGCCGTGCCCACAGCAATCATTGTTCCGGGAGGCATATTGTCTTTATTAAGATTTAAATCAACGAATAACTGGTCGCCCGCTTTTTTCCAGTCATCTTTGTCCTGAGTTATCAAATCAATTACCCTGGAGTTCATAATGTTGATTTGCATTTCTGGATGAGCACTGCCATCGGGAGTTTTAGAGCTTCCTCTGGCTGCCCAATTGTCACCAACCAGACCTTTAGTTTCATTCAGAACACCTTGGGTTAGCTCCATACGCTGGTCTTCCTGAGGTCTTGCTACTATCAATTGCAAGGTGCCTTGGTCAGGCGGGGATTGCATGATATGATCAAATCCATTTTCTAATGTCTCTAAACTCTTTGGTTTCATTCCCGGAGGGTTAGCGAGTCACGGTATTAATATTGTGGATCCTTTGGTTTGCCTGTTTTCCAGTAGTTGGTGTACCAGACTGGCTTCCTCCAATTTATACTTTTGATTAATAGTCACCTTAATATGCCCGGATTCCAACATGTCGAATAAGTTATCACTGGCGGTTTGCAGGGCTTCCTTGGTGGGCACATAGTCAAACAAAGAAGGGCGGGTGGTAAAAAGAGAACCATTTGCCACCAGGTCTTTGAGGTCAAAATTCTTAATCGGGCCTGAAGACTGACCAAAGGGCACCCACATACCCAGTCTTTTTATGCATTTCAATGAATACGGGTAGGTGTCCTGACCTACCGAATCGTAAACCACTTCCACACCGGCTCCATTGGTAATTTCCATAACTCGATTCACAAAATTCTCTTCGTAGTAGTTGATTACATGGTGATATCCATTTTTTAAGGCTAATTCGGCTTTTTCCGCGGAGCCTACGGTTCCTATCACGGTAGCGCCAATTTTATTAGCCCACTGCCCGGCTATCAAACCCACGCCTCCGGCGGCCGCATGGATCAGAATGGAGTGCCCCGGTTTAACTTTAAATGTCCCATGAAGAAGATAATGTGCTGTTAACCCTTTTAGCATACCGGCTGCTGCCACCTCATTTGATACCCGCTCGGGAAGTTTAACCACACGGTCAGCATTGATAGTTCGATGTTGACAATAAGACCCATTTGAAAATGTATAAGCCACCCGGTCTCCTGGCTTTAGATCTGTTACCTCTGATCCGGTTTCCAGGATTTCTCCGCTAGCCTCGGCTCCTGGAATAATAGGCATTTCACCGGGCCAGGGGTAAAGCCCACTTCGGAAATAGGTGTCAATAAAGTTGACCCCAATGGCATGGTGCTTTATCAAAACCTCCTTAGGCCCTGGGTCAGGAATAGTAATCTCTTCAAAAGAAAAACTATTATAAGGCCCTGGTTGATGTACTAGGTTGGCTTTGGTTATCACTAAATTTGAATTATGAATTAGAAATTAAAGATTATGAATGTAGTAAATCTAATGCTTTAACGGCAATTGACAATATTTAAAACACTTCATAAGCATGATTCAATGAGACTAACTGAAATGTAAAACTATCTCCGGGTTTCATTTGTGCCAATATATCCTGGTCGGCACTGATAACATTGGCAATGCGGGGATAACCTCCGGTTGTTTGGGCGTCGGCCATTAACACAATCAATTGGCCTGAGTGGGTCACCTGAATGGTCCCCGGCACTACTCCCGATGAAATAATCTCCAAGGGTGTTTGGTAATTTGCCAGGGATGACTCCAGCCGGTACCCCATGCGATTACTTTGGTTGGATATGGTGAATTTCCTGCTCAAAAGCTCCTTTATGACGGCTGTATTCAGGAGGTTATACTCAGGCCCAGCCAAAATCCTAATCACAGCGGATTTTAAGGGTTTTGGCAATTGTAAATCCATAGGAAAGTTCTGACCTCCGGAAACCACGGTAATTCTGGTGCCTTTCTTAATATAGCTATCCGGTGTAAGTTCCAATCCATTTTGGGGTGAGGTGCTGCAACTTCCCAGCCACTGCTGTAACTTCCATGAGCCTGCAATCGCCAGGTAACCTCGACATCCTGATTGGACATTGCCTAAAGACAAACTATGGGATCCCTTTATAGCTATGGCCTGGTTGAGCGGCAAAGACTCTTGATCAAGTTTTGCGTCGAATTGTGCACCGGTCAACGATAAATATCCCTGCCCTTGCAATTCTATTAATGGTCCTCTCAAGGTGAATTCAAGTACCGGATTAAATTCAGGATTACCTATCAATCTATTAGCCAGTGTGGCAGCGCCAATATCCATCGGCCCGGCCTTGGGCACCCCATATGGCCGATAGGGTTCACGACCCTGGTCCTGGATGGTGGTGTGCAGGCCTGGATTGATTATGGTTAAACGCAGTGACTTATCCATATATTGCCTCCCAATTGAATACCTGGTGCTGTATTTGTTGATGGAGTTTCTGATATTCCCTGCTGCTGATTACTTTAAATTTTACCTGATCTCCCACCTGAAGTAAAAAGGGGTTATCACTGGAACTATTGAAAATGGGCAAAGGGGTGTTACCAAGGATTTTCCATCCCCCGGGTGACCCTGATGGGTATATCCCAGTTTGTTGACCAGCAATGCCGACCGATCGTTCTGGTACGTTTACCCTGGGTGTTCGCTTCCGTGGTAATTGTAATGCTTTGGGTAAAACTCCCAGATAGGGAAACCCCGGAAGAAAGCCCAGCATATAAACCCGGTAGGTTTCACCGGTGTGTAATTCGATTATTTCTTTTGGTGTTAAACCTGAAAACTTCGAGACCTCCTGCAGGTCGAGAGCATACGGTTCTTCGTAGCACACCGGCAAAGTGAGTGACCGGCTGGAAACGGTGGACCCGGTTGCCGGTTGTTTTAGCAGGTTAATGATGGTTGGCTTCAAATCGAGATAACTGACTTTCTTCGGATCAAAGCCGATTGTCACCGAGCAGTAGGCGGGAAGCGTAAAAGTTACGCCATCAACTGATGCTTCTTCAACTTTAGCGGAAAGGTCCATCACCTGCGAATGAATGTCAGGATCAATTATTTGGTCAAAGTTTACCAGCAGGGCGCGGTCACCAAGGGACATTATTTCCGGACTCATAGGAAGCTTTTTTTCTCAATACCCGCCTCCATGAGTTTAGCATCGCTGGCCTTCAATATCTCAACTGCCGCCGGATTGTCACCGTGTATGCAAATACTCTGTGCCTGCACCTGAACCGTAGATCCATCATAAGCAACCACCTGCTGATTTAGCACGATGTCTAAAACCTGTTGGGCTGCTATTTCTGAGTTTGTGAGCACTGCTCCTTCAAGTGATCGGGAACGTAACCTGCCGTTTGATTCATAACTTCTGTCCGCAAACGCTTCAGCCACGAAAGGCATATTATTGGCATGACAAATATCCTGGAAAAGGCTGCCAGCCAGTCCCATAATCACCAGCCCACCATCAATCTCTTGAACGCTATTAATCAGTGTTTTTGAAATTTCCTCACTTTCAGCGACCATATTGTATAGTGCTCCATGTGGCTTAACATACCCTACTGAAGCTCCAAAGCTTTCAGCCATCCCTTTGATAGCCGCTAATTGATATTTGACCGCTGCTTTTAGTTCTTCAGCAGGCAATTCCATTTTCCGTCTGCCGAACCCTCCCAGGTCCGGAAAGCCAGGATGCGCTCCAATCTGGACCCCATTCTCTATGGCAGCCTTGATGGTCCTTTCCATATACAGCGGATCACCACCATGAAAACCGCAAGCCACATTACAAGAGGTTATATAGGGGAAAATAGCCTGGTCATTACCGATTTGGTAGTTACCAAAGCTTTCACCCATGTCGCAATTGATGTCGATAGTTTTCATTTGCTAAAAATAACCAATAACTACCAATAAGCTTCTAATCCCCCATGCCCAACGCGCCCTGCCCAATGCGCCCCTGCCTCAGCTAAAACCCCACAACTCCTGCTATACTCTTGACCCCCAGGATAATGGTTACAATTATTACCAACAACCCAAAAATATTGCTCAGTCGGTTGTTCACATAGTCGCCCATAATCGTCCTATCATTCATTATCCACAGTAAGAAAATAGCCAATACCGGCAACAGCAGCCCATTGGCAAATTGGGCAAACATGATTACCAGTGTAGGCTTAAAACCTAAACTGGAAAAAACTATTCCTGTAAATAGTACCAAACACCAAACCAGCCGGAATTTTAGAGACCTGAGGGTTGAGTTCCAGCCGAGTATCTCAGAGGTGGCATAGGATGCGGCCAGGGGGGCAGTGATTGAGGAGGAGAGCCCTGCAGCAAAAAATCCACAAGCCATAAAAGTGGAGGACCATTTGCCTAGAATAGGGGAAAGTTGATGAGAAAGATCAGTAATATCGTTTATTTCCCGTGCCGATCCTTCAAATGCCACTGCAGAGGCAATCAAGATGGTCATGGTGATAATCCCACCGCCAATTACCGAGATAATTGTATCCAGTCTGGCCGTTGGCAAGCTTTCAGTGGTCCAACGACGTTTAACAGATGAAGCATGAAGAAATAGGTTGTAAGGCACCACGGTAGTGCCGATAAGGCTGACTATCAAAATTAAAGATCCCTTTGGAATGTTGGGTGTAAACAGCCCCTTTACAATTAGAACCAGATCCGGTTTTAACGACAGGGCTGACACCAAAAAAACCACTCCCATGACTCCGACCAGGGCTATCAACGAGCGCTCGATTAATTTGTATTTTCCGCTCCACAGCAAAAGAAAAGCAATAAACCCAATTAGCAGGATCCATGGGTTAATTATCCAAAATTGTGAGGAATAATTTAATCCAAGTACAGCTCCGGTAATATTACCTGCTTCATAAGCTGCATTTCCAATTAGCACCGCACCAACGACTAAAGATGGAACCGCTAGTTTGGCTATCGGATGGGTGATTTTCTTCCGCAAGGCTTGTCCCAATCCAATTTGGGAAACCACACCCAAACGGGCCGCCATTTCCTGCAAGACCAGGGTAGCCAATATTGAAAACAACACCGCCCACAATAACGTAAAACCGAAACTGCTACCCGCAATTGTGGCAGTGGTAATAGTTCCCGGGCCTATGAACGCTGCCGCAACCATTGCCCCCGGACCAATGTTTCTCAGTTTATTTAGCATTGCCTTTGCATAATCCTAGTCGTAGGATAGCCTAGGATCAGTATGTGGTAGACTTTTCCCCCCCTCAATGATTAGCCAGCCCTGGTTGTTAAAAAATCAGGTAGCAAGCGGCGGTCCACCGGGTATTTGGATGGGCTTACGATTCTTTTTGTACACAGCCCTTTTAGCAGTGAATTTGGCAGTCAGGTATTCACCTAAATGTACGGTGCCTTTCATGGAATCTCCAGTGACCTTACCCGAATAAAGGAAAGTAATATTGTCTCCTGGAATACGGAATTGACTTCGAAATTTTACTTTATCACCTTCCACCATTCCTATTAAATCACGAATAGCAAATTCGCCCTGATGAGTGCCCTGGATCCAATTACCTTCCTGTTCAAGGTAAAAACTTTGTTTGCTGGTACTGGTGAAAAAATGCATATCTACCTCCCAAGGCCCACTGATAGCAACATCCGCCGGCTTCAATTCTGAGGATAAAGACGGCCTTTTCTCAGAAAGCAATTTATGTAAACGATCTGCCACTATTTTTTCCTGACCGTCCTGCATTTGACTGGGAGTAATATTGACCGAAGCTTCATGGTCTTCGTCATTATCGCCAATAGCCAACCGAGGTGCTTTACGGGCGCAATCCTCGGCCACTTGATAGCCGGTAATATTTAACTCCTTAGGGTCCCAGCTAATGACCAGTACCGGGGCCCTGTTATTTAACCCTGATGGTTGCTTGATGGTGGTTTCAATACCTTTTATTTTAGTCACTTTCTTGGAGATATGATCCAGTCTGTCCAGCCAGGTCTTCCATTCATTATCATGATCCCGGGTGGTCCATGCTTCTACTGCAGCCACCATGCCTAACATTTCCTCTTTACCCACCTTGTTGTCTCGCCCTGGACCATGATGTGGTGAACTTGCCTGCCAGGTGGACATTAGTAAATTCTTATCACCCAATACCAATCCGGCACATTGAGGTCCGCATATGGCTTTACCCCCGCTGTAGGCTACCACTGTAGCGCCTCTTTTCAAATGCACTGGTGGAATGGTCAGGTTTTCCGCTGCGGCATCCACCAATACCGGAATGCCATGAGGTTTGGCTATTTCGGCAATTGCTTCCAAAGAAAAAGGTTGTCCAGTCTCTGATGCAGAAGGGGTCATCAGATAGATCATGGCGGTTCGTGGGTTAATGGCCTTCTCCATTTCTTCAGGAGTATCCACAGTAATGATCTTTACTCCGATATTACGGACCGCGTGATCATATGCGTTCCTCGAATGATTAGGTATGATCACCTCCGTTTTTTCAAATCCCGTTAAGTCAGGAATTCGAATTAATTTCTCAGGGTTCCCTCCGGTAACACAGGCCGCGGTGATGTGCTTCAAAGCACCGGCGCATCCCGAGGTAACGATACCCCATTCTGTTTTGGTTAATGCGGCCAATTTCTTGCCAATGCCTTCTGCCAATTCATCATATTGCACAAATTGACCAGAGGCAGCCTCCTGGGCCTTCAAGACCTCAGGCCGTTCGATTGAGCCTCCAATTATGGTAAATGTTCCTCTACAATTGATCACGGGCTCCACTCCAAGAGACCGATAAACATCATCACCAGGATTCACAGGTGCAGATGCGCTGTTCCCAAATAGTTCATCCTGATACATGAGCCCACCTGCGAAAGGGACTATTGAAAGGCTTTTAACAATTTCTCTACGATTCATAATAATTGATTTTCTTGGACCAGGTCCGTTGGTTTTATTTAAAGTTTTTAGCTGCAATTCCGTTTAAGTCCCATACTATCTTACCTGCTCTTATGGTAAGTTCTGCCTCCAGGCGTTTGTCCCCGTTAATTTTGTAGCCATCAGCATCGATGTATCCGAATTGACCTTCTCGAACCCTTAAAATAGCAATATCTGCCACGGCTCCTTTGCTAAGATGTCCCAAGTCCTCTCTTTTGATCATCTGGGCGGGGCTCCAGGTAGCTTTGGAAATAACATCTTCTAAGGGCATACCCAAAATAAGGAATTTTGACATGACATTCAGCATGTCCTTCATGCCGGCGTTCATACTGAACCTATGCAAGTCAGTACCAAAAGAATCAGGATAAAATCCCTGTTTCAAAGCGGGAACAGCCAGGCTGTAATGGAAACTGCCTCCACCATGCCCAACATCAAAGTACACACCTTTCCTACGTGCTTCCAATACGTATGGCTGAACAGAGCCCTGGTCATCCAACAACCAATTACGATCATTTACTGCGCCATAGGTATGAGTGAAAATGTCTCCTGGGCGCATTTTTTCAAGCACTGCTTCCAAAGGCAACTCCGGCAGGTGACACTCTAAGATCATAGGAACATCGGCTTCCATACCTGCTGCTACTGCCCTGTCAAACGGGTCCCATTGATCTCCCCGGTAATGCCCGATCTTGGTGCCTACTATTATTTCCGGATATTCCCGGATGGCTTTTACGGTCATGGCCACGTCCATATCATCCAAATTTTCTTCATCCGGTGCACCGATCATACCGTTGCCCGTAATGTTCAGGAACACCAATACCCGCGTTTTTGAACGATCGATCACCTCCTCTTTAAATTTGGGGAAGGACCGCCAGCCGGAAGTACCAGCATCGACCACGGTGGTGATACCGGCCTTTAAAGTAAAGTCATCAGGACTTACACTAGAGAATCCGCTGGCAAAGGTATTTTCTTTCTCGCCCACGAACACATGAGTGTGGATATCGATCAGACCAGGAGTAACGATCAGACCCTGAGCGTTTATTATGGTTTGGCCTTTAGTAGTTGGAATGTCTTTGGCCACTTTTTGGATTATCCCATCCCCAACTGCCACATCCATGATTTCATATATTTGATTTCTGGGATCAATCAGCCGTCCACCCTTAATGATCAAGTCATATTGTTGTGCCAGGGCTCCAATGTGGAGCAACATTACCATAAGAGTATATCTCAAATAGACGGTCATCAGTATTTCAAAGGTTTGGTATTCCAGGAGGGAACAGAAATGCCATTGAGGTCCCACTTAATTTTTCCGCCCATAATAGTCAGTTCTGCATTTATTTTCTTATCACTTTTCATTTTTCTTCCTCTGGAATCAAGGTAGCCATAGTCTCCCTCAGAGACACTCAACACTGTAATATCTGCTTCGGCACCTGGAGTCAGATTGCCCAGGTCAGGTCGTTGAATTACCTGCGCGGGTTTCCAGGTTGCGCGGCTTATGATGTTTTCCAGGGACATCCCCAGGCACAAGAATTTCGAAAGTAGATTGGTAAAATCCTTCAATCCGTCATTCATACTCCAATAGTGGAGGTCTGTGCTAATGACATCAGGTAAAAACCCCTGCTCTATAGATGGCACTGCCTGGTGCCATATAAAACTCCCTCCGCCATGACCTACATCAAATAAGATTCCGCGCTTTTGTGCTTCAAAAATAAAGGGCTTTACCTTTCCGTTTTCATCAACTACAGTTTCCCTATTCTTAGTGTAGGAATAGGTATGGGTAAAGAGGTCCCCGGGTCGTAATGTTTCCAGGAATAATTTTTTAATCGACCGCATAGGATCATGCTCTCCAAAATCGACCATTACCGGAACCTTTGCAATGTTTCCGGCTTCCACCGCTCTTTCCTCAGGTATGAAGTCCTCGCCCCGGTAATGATGTGCCTTAACCCCAACAATAATCTCAGGATAAGTTTTTATCATAAAAGCAGTCAAAACGGCATCCATGTCATTGACATTCTGAGCTTCCAGACGGCCATACATGCCAGTACCTACGATGCTGATAAATGCCAGCACTCTGGTTTGCGCCTGATCGATGGTTTGGTGTTTAAATTTCCTGAAGGTCCTCCAGCCCGAAGAGCCAGCGTCCACTACGGTAGTGACTCCGGCTCGAAAAGTAAAACCATCGGGGGGCAGACTTCCCGGAGCATTGGCAATATAAGAGTCCATATCCGTACCCTGAAAAACATGAACATGCATGTCAATGAGCCCTGGAGTAACATAAAGTCCGCTGACATCTACCACTTTTTTACTTTGTTCTTCCGAAATATTAAGGGCAACACTATGGATTTTGCCATCTTTTATAGCTACATCCATTGTGGTGTTTATGCCATTTTTAGGATCAATAACATGTCCTCCTTTAAGTAACAGATCGATGTCCTGGGCTGATAAATAGCCAAAGGCCAATACCATAATCAGAACCAGTTTTGATACCCGCATTGAAGTGTAAAGATTATGAAGTTTGGTATTATTACGAACTTATAAGTTATGAAATAAATGAGAATGTCCAACGTCGAACATTCAATAAGTAATGTTCAAATTGGGAAACTTGAGGAATTATGTATCAATAATGTAACCTGGACATTACTTATTCCTTATTGGACATTCGACATTCGGCGTTTAACATTTAAGCCGTCTGCTCCAGAAACACCCTCCTTATATTTGAAACCGTATTGGCATACTCCTCTTTAACCTTCATAACATCCCAGTCAGGGTGTTCAAGGAAAGCCTTCCATGCCTGGTCCCTATGGTCCATATCCCTATAATTTAGCATGTACACCAATGAAGGCACATAAGGGCCTACCACCATGTTGCCAAAAAAGATGGGGTTGAGGTCAACTTTATAAAAGAGTTCCAGTTCTTCATCATTGAACATTTTGATTTTCCTTCTGACAGCATCCTCGTTTATACCTTCATAAATTCTCAGTTCGAATAGTGAGGCGCCTTCAATGGGAGTTTTCATATGTTTCATGCCATCGAAAGCGTATAGCAAGGATGAAGAGATTCTGTTATAGGTTTGTCCAGCTGCCATATAATCGGCCGCCTGATCTAAATATTCCTGGTCGGAGCGGTGTGCGATTGCGCTCTGGTAGCTGTTGAAGTCCGGATAGGACGCCAGGGTCCAGAGTTTCGAAGGCTCAGATTGACCAACCTCTGTGAAGGACATAAAATGATTCGCTCCCATATTCTTAAGGAAAGATGATTCAACTTCTTTTAAGAAGGACATAAGCGCTGTCCGATTCCCTCCCCAGGCCATTTCATAGGTTCGTAACTCGTAAATCTCCGGAGAGTCATCAGCGGTTGTGGCTAAAGATTGAGCAGAGGCATAGGACCCCATTAACGAAGTAGCAGCTGCCGCCGCCACGAATTTTCTTCTTTTCATATTGTTATTTGTTTCAATTGACCATTATATAGTATAATATAGATAAAAATCTACCTGATAATGAAATATACTGCAGATCAGCATAATGTTAAAGGTTGCCAAGGAAATATTTATATTATATGAAACCCAGTGTACCGCCAGTGGTAGTCTTTCTAGTTCATTTTTGCCTTGTCTGGCTAATCAATAAATATCTTTATTTTGCCAAGTTCACTTTCATCGGACAACGAGCAGTTACTTGGATTCTGATTATTGCAGGCATTGCCATTGCTCTAATTGCAATTTATACTATGTATAAAGCTAAGACCACTATTGACCCTGTTGTTCCCAATCGGGCCTCCAGTTTGGTCAGTACTGGGATTTTTAGGATCTCTCGAAACCCCATGTATTTGGCCCTTTTATTGATCCTGATAGCATGGATTGTTTGGAAAGGAAGCCTGATGGCAATTTTCTTGCCGGCAACCTTTGTGTGGTATATGACACACTTTCAGATCAGAGCCGAGGAGAAGGCCCTGGAAGGAAATTTCGGGGAGCAGTACCGGGAGTATAGATTGAAAGTAAGGCGCTGGATTTGAATTGTGCTAATTTTTAACCCCATATTCGCTGCTTATTTCTTCTAGCACATCCTGGAAGGGCTTTGGGTCATTGAATATATTAGCAAGCACTAATGACCCTTGAACCTTCAACAGACCATCCAGGGCCAGCCGTTTGGCTTTTTTCTTTTTAAAGCCCATGTCCCTGCCGAGAATAGTAAAGGCTCTTATCCACTGTTTGCAATTCATTGCTATTTGCTCACCAAACAGGGCCAGCCCCGAGTCCATTGATAGCGCTCGATAAAGACAATTACGAGCGCCTTCATTATAAAGAATCCGGATATTTCCCAGGGCCTTTTTCAACCTTTTTTTGGGTTTTGCTTTGCTTTTGACCAGTACTTTAAAAACATTTTGTTCCAAATCCGCAGTATATGATTCTAATACACATTTGGCCAGTTCTTCCTTTCCGCTTGGAAATCTATGATATAAACTGGCTTTCTTTAAACCCCCGGCCAATGCCAATTCATTAAGGCTTGAGCCGTCATAACCTTTTGCCCTTAAAATTACTAACATGCGTTCTATTAGTTGCTGGTCACTTACCTTTTGTGGTCTCATAATGGAATGGTTTTGCGATGCGTAGTGGTAATTTACATAATTACAGATCGTTTGGTAAGTTTATAGGGAACTTTGTCTAAACCATTAAATAATGACTGCAGAACAGATCATTAAGGCATTAAAGATGCAACCACTGCCTTTGGAGGGAGGTTATTATACCGTTACTCATATTGCTGAAGAACAATTTGAGCCGGAAGTACTACCTGCCCGTTATAAAACCTCCAGAGCGTTGAGTGGGGCCATTTATTATCTGGTAACAGCAGAACAGTTCTCGACGCTGCATAAGCTGCCCACCGATGAGATATACTATTACCATTATGGGGACCCGCTGGAAATGCTTTTCCTTGGACCTGAAGGACAAAGTGAACGGATCATCCTGGGCATGCAACTGGATTCAGGCCAGCGCCCACAGCATCTGGCACCCCGCCACTGGTGGCATGGATCACGACCATTACCAGGTCAGTCTCATGGATTCACTTTGGTAAGCACATCAATGGCTCCGGCATATGAAGAAGGTGACGCGATTTTTGGAGAGCGGGATGAGTTGGTGTCTCAGTACCCTGGGTTAAGGGATCTTGTTACATCGCTGACACGATTGTAGTTATCAACTACTAATAATTTCCTGGCTTCCAATATGGCGTTCGGTTGCACCGAGTGCCGAACTATAACCTACCCTGTTTTTCTGCAGCTATTTCTTATCCTCCCACGACCAGCCACTTACAGCTAACCAAGCAGTCCGCCATCAACTATCTTTTGGTACCAACCACAACTCCTGTTGTCCAGTTCATCATGGTTATAATTAAATCCTCTCTACAGTTTAAATATTCCAGCAGACCTGTCACTTTTTCCTGATGACCCTCCGGCCAGTTTGGCTGGGGCAACATATCATCTATGACATAAAGTCCACCGGCATTCAGAAGGCGAAGCGTTTCATCCAGGCACGAATACTTTCCTGGCCAGGCATCGGCAAAGATTAGATCAAAAAGATCTCCTTTGTGTGATAATATCCACTTTTCACCATCTTCACATATCAATGACAACCGATGATCCAGCCCAAAAAAGGACTTAGCGGTCTCAATCAATTCAGGGTCATTATCAATTGAAATCATTTTCGAATCTGTATCCATACCATCAAGCATCCAACAAAGCGATGCTCCTATCCCGGTACCCAATTCCAGAAAGTGAGATTTGGGTTTTGAAGCCACCAGGGTTCTTAACAAAGATCCTGCTGGTATATCGGAAGCCATATCAAATCCCAATTCATGACATTTATTCTGTATTTGAGGAAAAATAGTGGGCTTGGAGATTAATGAATTATCCATCAATTATATTCAGTAAATAAATAAATCAAACCTACTGAATATAGCAATAGCCTGTAATAGCCATTTTATCATTTAAGTATTGGTGGTTTCCTATGTTTTGTTCCTTGTTCATAAGCATAAGCCAGTCTAATTAAAACCGGTTCGTCGTACATCCTTCCTAAAAATTGTATTCCGGCGGGCAAATTACCATTGGTAAAACCCATCGGAATGGTAAAGGCAGGCTGGCCCGTATGGGGGCTAATGATCTGATTGTTATCACCTTTGTATTCTTCTTCGAAGAAATCAATTCTTGCTGGTGGATAATTCCAGGAAGGATATACGATTGCATCTAATTGCAAGGAATCCATTACTTTTTCTATGGCCTTGCGAAAGGCAATGCGTCTTGAATCGGTGTAGGCATCCAAACATGCAATTTCAGAATTTTCCCATCTTCCCTCATTAGCAGCATTTCTTTCAAGCCGATCCTTAGCAAATTCAGAATTAGTCCCCACACGAATGATGTCCTCAAGAGTTTTCAAAGAATCGATTTTCACGTAGTTGGAGAGGAAGGCTTCGACATCTGCACGGAAGGATGCGCACCATTGATTTTGTCTTAGAGTCGAGAAATTTGGAATTACCACCGGCTCAACAATTGTAGCACCCAGTGAATCTAAATCCGAAAGGGCTTGTTCGAACAATGATTTGATTTCCGAATGAGGATCATCTTCACTTAACTCCCTGAGCACTCCTATCCTGGCTCCATTAAGTCCGTCAGCAACGAGAAACTGGCTGTAGTTGGTTGGTATTAGGCCTTCAGAATGTTCAGTAAGCGGATCTTCCGCATCGTATCCTGCAATAATTTCCAACAATTTCGTGGCGTCTTTCACCGTCCTGCACATGGGTCCTACGACATCATTTCTCAGGTAAAGAGGTACAATAGCGCTCCTACTCACTAATCCCAGGGTGGTTCGAAATCCTACTAACGCACAATGGGAAGAAGGTCCTCTGATAGAGTTGCCTGTATCAGTCCCGAGTCCAATCGTTCCAAAATTGGCGGCCATTGCTGCAGCTGTACCTCCACTAGAGCCAGCGGGCACATAAGCCACATCATATGGGTTATGGGTAGTACCGGCGATGGAACTTTCAGTGTGCATGGGACTGAAGGCCCACTCGGCCATATTAGATTTAGCCAAAATAATAGCTCCTGCTTTTACTAGTTTCTTGATGATAAAGGCATCTTCAATGGGAATGTATTTTTTGAGTGCTAAGGAACCTGCAGTTGTAGGAAGATCTTTGGTATTGATGTTATCTTTTACAATTATCGGAATTCCATGCAGTGGGCGTAGGGTGCCTGTTTTCTGATATTCTTTATCAAGCTCTTTGGCGATGGAAAGCGCATTTGGGTTTATTATTGTAATAGCCTTTATGGTTTTATCAAATTTTTCAATTCTTTCCAAATAAGTCTGAACTAGTTGATTGCTATTAAAGGTTCCCTCTTGATAAGCCTTATGTATCTCAGATATAGTCAATTCTGATAGGTCAATTGGCACAAGTGTATTTGGTCCCTTACATGCAAAGAATCCAACTGTCAGCGCCGTGGCTACTTTTAAGATTTTTATTTTAAGCATATTCAAAATTGGCAATAACGAACCAGGCTAGGCACCAGGCCGATGATAAAGGTACAAAATATCCAAAAGAGAGGCGGAACAAAGGCCGGTTGTAGTCTATGTGTGCGCCTTGAATGATAAATATAGTTCTTAAATAGAATGTCCCAAAGGGTGCAATTCCCTGATGCGCGGGGGTCGTGCCCCGAAGCAAAGCAAGTGGCAAGGTGGTTTTCCGTGAGGGATGATATAATCATGTAAGGCAAGTTTAGTGAACCGCCCTGTACGACAACGTATGTAAGGTGGTGTGAGAGGCGCACCGTGGGTTTATGGCTCACGGCCGCCTACTCATATCTCTGCTTTTTTATTCTTTTCTGTAAGCTGCGGATAGTCGCTCTCTTTCATATAAATTACCGGCCAATATAACAGATTCTATTTTATTGTATGCTTCAACATTCAACAATGGATTTGCATTCAAAATCAATAAGTTTGCTCGCTTACCATTAGCAATTGACCCAATTTTACCTTGAAGATTAAATGCCATTGCATTTCTTATTGTTGATGCTATAAATATCGTTTCATTATCTATTCCTGCTTCTGAAAGTGCCATTATTTCAAGAAAACCATTGAGACCGGGCACATTTCCTATTCCCTCTTGAGCAGGAGTATCTGAACCAAGAATTAATTTTACCTCTTTATCAAAGGCTAACTTCGTAGTTTTTCTAACTCTTTCATTATAGGTTATTAGATACCTTTCTTTAGAAACAATTGAGTCTTTGATCAGTGTATTGTACAGCTCTATAAGTTCTTTTTGAGGCCATCTTCCATCGTCTGATTTTAACCATTTTATAAAATCTTCTTTTAATACATGCTTTATATCAGGATGATCAATTAAAGCCCATGTGTATGTATCATACTCTCCTAAAATCACCCTCATGGTAGACTGTATGTATTTTTTTCTTTTCCTAATTTCCTCATATATATTTTCGATTTCGTCAGGAGGATTAGGATTTAATTTGCTGCCTTCCCAATGCCATAACCCATGGCCAAAAATATCTATATTAACTTTTAAACCTTTTTTGTAAGCTTCTAATGAAGTCGAATGTAATACTACAGGAAGGTTGTTTAGATGAGCCTCACTTATTAAATTTATAAGTAAGGAATCCGATGGAACGGGCCAATTGAAAACACCGCCAAACCCTCTTTCATAATAGGTTTTCAAACCTACGGCACTGTCATTCACTGTTTGTTCCACAACTGCTGTAATAGTGTGTTTACTAAGGTCTTTATCCCTGGGAATAGACAGTATTTGTGATCCGTCATAGATCCATTTTGGAAAATATTTATATCGAAGATCTTCTGAGAAAAGGCCTGGTCCATAACCATTAAAGTATCGTACGCCTCGCGAAGTACTGTACAAATCTGGTTTTATTGCAGCTGTTTGAAATTGTTTCCTTGTCCTTTCATTAAGATCAAGATCTACCAGAGTTGTAAAACCAAAATATAAATAGCTCTTCGGCAATTGTTCTTTATAGGATTTAACCAATTCAGGTTTGGTTTCATAATGTTCGTTTTTAAGTGCAATGGTATGACCAACGTGAACATGCGAATCAATTAGCCCTGGAATAACAAACTTACCATGAGCATCAACCGTCTTATAATTTCCGTCTAGTTGAGGTAATTCTTTTCCGCAATAGACTATTGAATCTGATTCAATTAGGATATATCCTTCAAAACTTTGAATATTCTCATTTTCAGTTTATCTCTTAGTTTTTTTAATAGCATTAACTTTGATTTAATCACTTATTGACCAATGATTTATACACATTATTGTGCCTCGTTATTTTTCATATTCGATTTACTTCACAATTAAAACATCCAGGACTTGAATTATGAATATGAATATAATTTATTTCCTCTTTTTCAAATATTTTTTCAATAATATTTTTTAAGTCTTTTCCTTCTCCTGTTATTGCTGATTTCATTATTCCGCCCTTATCGTAACCTCTGTATGAGAGAAGTCTATGGTTAAGCATTTTTGGTATTTCATTTATATTAAGATCTTTTTGTTTTACTCCTTTTCTAATGAAAATTGGACCTATAGCTTGGTAAGGAGAATTGGTTTTATGATGTTCAAAAGGAATCAAAATTACTTCCTCTCCAATATTAGCATCTTCTAAACTCACTCTACACGGGAATCCAGGTTTATCATCTACAATCATTCTTAATCCACCAATTTTTCTTAGTTCTTTGTCGGAAAGACTAAACATAGATTCAAATTGTTTATGATCAAGTGCATTAATTTGAAAATTCATGTTATTCTGTTTTTTTGTTTTAATGAGGCACAACTTGTTTAAATACGTGTATTTTACTCGTATTTACCACCCAAACGGGAAGTAAAGTGCTATAAACACAGATTTACAGATCCATATCATCAAGTGGACTTTTTATGTTACTAATATCCTTACCGCTTAATTGCGTGTACAACATAGTAGTTTTGGGACTGTTATGTCCCAGTATTTCCTGAAGATACTGAATATCCACGCCCTTATTGGTCAGGTGTGTGGCATAACTGTGCCTAAGGGTGTGTAGGGTAACGCTACTGGCAATTCCGGCTTTTGAGGCCGATCTTTTCAGTACCTGTCCGGCACTTTTATTACTATAACGACCTCCGTTTGCTCCTTCAAACAGGAATAACCTAGGTTTGTATGCCTTGTAATAGGTTCTAAGCACCTCGAGCAGTTTCATTGACAGCGGAAACCGACGGTCTTTTCCCCTTGCCGCCTCGGATATAGATCAGCGATTCATAAAGTCATCGGGGAACCTCTTTAAATTACGCCGGACGGCTTGTTTCAAAACTCGTGTTTCCACTTCATATAAAGTGGCCAGATCAAAGTCCAGCATTACCTGGTAGCCGTTAATTTGATGGATTTTCGATTGAATTATTTTTAGACCAGTCATTGGCTGCAAACAGATGCAAGCAAACTAATCATCTCCAGTCTCAAAAATTACCGTTTACACTAAGGAGTAATTTTCAAACCAATCATGCATCACTAATCACTATCATTTTTCAATTATCCAATATACATCCTTCGTCCCTTTTAATTCGTAATTTACCGATGCGCCTCATAAACATTCGGTGTTAGCACTGATCTCAGCGCCTGGTATTCCTCCTTAGTCAAACCTGTTGCCCCTGCTGTCCCCACATTGTCCATCAGCTGCTCCTCCGTACGCATTCCTGCCGCCACCGTGCAAACTGCCGAATGCCTTAATGCAAACTGCAGCGCGGTCTGACCGGCAGTCCTGTCTTGATCGGATAGCCCGGTAACTGCCTTCAATACTCGCGCAACCTGCTCTTCACTATACCCCAGGTATTCTTTGGATGATTTATCAATTAGCAATCCTTTAGCTACTGCTCCCCGCACAATAACACCGATGTCATGTTCCTGAAGTAACCCCAAACAGCTCTCCTCCGGTCGCCGGTCCAGCAGACTGTATTGCATCATTATGCTGACCATATTGGACCGGGCCACGTACTCCCTGATCACATTGGGCCGGATGGAACTGATGCCGTATTCCCTGATCTTGCCTTGTGCCTTGAGTAACTCAAAAGCTTCAATGGTTTCGTCGATGGGATCGTCAATGGTGCCCCCATGCAACTGGTAAAGATCGATATAGTCCGTTTGCAGGCGTTTCAAACTGCCCTCTACCGACTGAAGAATGTATTCTTTTCGGGGGTTCCAATCCCATCCGGACCCATCGGGGCGCCACTGATTGCCTACTTTAGTAGCGAGGAAAAGCGCCCGGCGCTTAGCGCTAAGCGCCTTACCCACAGTTTTTTCATTTTCCCCCTTATCATACAGATCTGCGCTGTCGAAGAAGTTTATGCCCAGGTCAACTGCCTTATGGAGCAATCGCTCATTTGCCCTATGCTCTAGGCCCAGTGACATGCAGCCATAGCTGATCTCACTGATTTTCCAACCAGTCCTGGGGAGTACTCTATAACGCATCTACCATCCGATTCCGTAGTCCTCACCGTGGTTGCTGGAACCGCCCCACATGGTCCCGTGGTCCCGGTCAAAATAGATAGCGTTGAGGGGCCCGGAAGTCCTTTCACGAAAATCCAACTTATAACCCATAACCCTTAACTTTTCTTGCACCCATGGGGGTATACTTTCATTGAGGGTCAATCTGCCTGGTTTGATTTCATGGTTACCAAAACTATTGCGCATCTGATAACTAAGAAAATTCGCAGCCTCAACTGCTTGTTGTACACTCATGTCGAATTCTACCATATTCAGGAAGAACTGAATGCTGTTCTGGTCCTGCGCATCACCTCCTTGTACCGCGAAGGAAACATAGGGCTCACCATCTTTGAGCACCATACTTGGAGTCAGCGTCGCTCGCGGTCTTTTGCCTGGTTCCAACACGTTAAACGGGTTCTGACTGGGATCAAGCACAAAGCTTTGCATTCGCTGGCTCATCCCAACTCCGGTATTCCCTGCAATCGCAGCGGGTAGCCAGCCACCACTGGGGGTCACACTTACTACCCATCCTTCGGCATCCGATGCCTGTATGGATGTAGTACCTGCAAAAAAGGCATCGGTATAAGAAAGGTCATGATTGACATTGGGATCTAGTGCACTGACTTTGTTTGACCACTCGTTGATATAATGTAGGTAAGGGTTTTTTTCATCCCCCTGAAATGGATAGGGATCACCAGGTTTGACCAAAGTGTCATTTTTCTCCCAGTTGATTATTTTTATTCGCTGCTTGGCATATTCTTTGGAAAGTAACCCTTCAATCGGTTCCTCGGGTGGAAAGTAGGGATCCCCATAGTAAAAGTCACGATCAGCAAATGCCAGGTTCATAACCTGATACAAAGCATGGATATACGAGGCGGTATTGTATCCCATACTCCCAACATTCAATGGTTCCAGCATATTCAATGCCTGCAACATAACCGGGCTTTGCACCCAGTGAGTGAGTTTATAAACTTCATAGCCTTTGTAGGAGGTTTTTACAGGTTTTTCAATATGTACTTTCCAGTTTGCTAGATCCTCCTTGGTTATTAGTCCGCCTTGTTCCTGGCAGCCACGAGCGAACTCTTCGGCTATATCTCCTTTATAAAACCGGTCATAGGCGGCATAGATAGCCTCTTTTCTGGATTTTCCAGCCTTCAAGGCTTTTTCCTCTGCTTCTACCAATTTATTCAGCGTATGCCCAAGATCTTGCTGTACAAAAATTTCTCCGGCACGAGGGGCCTCCCGTTCACCGTCATGGACTAAAAATACCGCCTTTGAGTAAGGCCAGTCCCGGATTTGATCTTTTCCTCTCTCAATCCCTTCCGCTGCTTGTGCTTCAATTGGATATCCGGCGGCCAATTGGATGGATGGTTCCAATATTTCTTTCAAACTCATAGTACCATATTCTGCTAACATGGTCATCAACCCTCCTGGTGTCCCTGGAGTAACCGCCGCCAATGGACCGGAAGCAGGTGGATATTTCATACCCTGATCAGAAAAAAATTCTGGGGTGGCACCGGTAGGAGCAACGCCAAGGGCGTTGATTCCAATTACCGCTCCGGTATGCGGATTAAATATCAACGCCTGGGTTTCGCCGCCCCAACTTAGATCGTCCCACATAGTAGAGGTAGCTCCAAGCATAGCGCAGGCCGCATCTATGGCATTGCCACCTTTTTGAAATATCATGGCGCCGGCGGTGGCACCCAACGGTTTGCCGGTTATTGCCAACCAGTTCTTTGCGTGTAAAACCGGTTTTTGTGTCCGTTGTCCAAAAACCATCAAGCAAAAGGACCAGGCAAGTATGACAGATATTAATTTTTTCATCGCTTGTTTGTTTATCCGGGTTTATGGTTTCAGAAAATAATTGACATCAGAAATGGTCACGGGGTCTTGGTAATGCGAAGTATCATACTTTCCAAAGTGAGACCGGGACCAAAAGCAAAACAAAGGACCTTTTTTCCATGATCACTGCTATTCAAGTTATTCCAAATTTCTTTTAATACAAAGAGTATGGTAGCCGAAGACATATTGCCATAGTCCCGAAGTATTTTTAGGGGAAACCTGCTGTCATAGGCGGTAGTACCCAATGCTTGCTGAATAGATGTGATGATGCCTTTACCCCCGGGATGGATGGCAAAATAGTCGATGTCAGAAAGTTGCCAGTGGTGCCTGGTAAGCAACTCATCAGTCAGTTGGGAAATATGCCTGTTTATAAGGTCAGGGACATTTTGAGAAAGAACCATTTCAAAACCTGAATCTCCTATTTGCCAACTCATTTCTGAATTACTTTCAGGAACCACGGTACAATGATCGCCGACTAGCTCAAAACCGCGAACCTCTCTGGAATTTTCTATAAGTACCGCGGCTGCCCCGTCACCAAACAGGGCATTACTAAGCATGAAATCCGGCGTTGAGGCCTTTTGGAAATGAAGACTACAAAGCTCCACGCAAACGATCAGCACTTTGGCATCCGGTGTGCTTTGACAAATTGCTTTGGCCACTTTAAAAGCGTTAAATGCCGCATAGCACCCCATATAATTAATACCAGTTCTTCGGGTGTCAGAAGGCAATCCAAGTGTTTCCACCAGCTCAATGTCAAGCCCCGGTGCGTATAGCCCGGTACAGCTCACAGTAATTAAGTGTGTTATTAACTGCTTGTTTATACTAGCAGGAAGACAATCTTTTATGGCTGCCACTGCCAGCGGTAAAGCTTCCTTTCTGTATATCTCATTTCTCTTGGCAGTGCCAGGAAAAGGTTTAAAATTAGGTTCATAGAAATGGAAGTCAGCCGGTGGAGATCCATAATCTTTCAAAACTGAATAACGGTATTTAATACCTGTGGCTCGGTACAAGGCCATTAATCGGTTCTTTGACTTACCTTTCAGTTGATGTGCCCCGGCCATAAATTCAGCTATCTTATCCTGAGTAGTACGATATACCGGATTAGCGGTTCCGATGGCAGTAATGCAGGGCTTCATTTTATAATACTACTGTAAAAAACCTTAACTTGTTTTTACCGGAAGATATATTCAAACTAAATGACGAGATCTACCTGGCTTCACCTGAGGGTTCCCTTCTCTTTTTTTCTTCTGCCAGTGTTTTTGTTTGCTCTTTGCGTTGCCCCTGAAATCAACTGGGATACTGCGGTTGCTCTGTTTTTCATGCTTCATTTCTTATTGTATCCCGCCAGCAATGGATACAACAGCTACTTCGACAAAGATACTGACAGTATTGGCGGGTTGCGCCATCCGCCGCCGGTCGCCAAAGAACTGTATTATGTTGCTCTTGGATTTGATGGATTGGCAATCTTATGGGGCTATACTATTCACTGGAAAATCGCCTTGATGCTATTAATTTATGGCCTGGTATCAAAAGCCTATAGCCACCCGGCCATCAGAATTAAAAAATATCCCTTCTGGGGCTGGTTTATTGCCGGTGTGTTTCAGGGCGCCTTTACTTTTTTGATGGTTTCGCGGGCTGTACAGTCAGAATTCACTCAAATCACTTGGCGTCCGCAAGAACTATGGGGAGCTGCATTGGCTACTTTGTTGTTGTGGGGATCTTTTCCTATGACTCAGGTATATCAACATGATGAAGATCGCCGGAGAGGAGATTTGACCATTAGCAGGAAGCTAGGCATACGAGGGACTTTCGTATTCAGCTTGGTGGTATTTCTTATAGCAAATGCCGGGTACATATTTTATTTTGTTCATTTTGAATCTGTGGCGCTGGCCTGGTTGTTTCAAATAGCCATGATACCATTGATGGGGTATTTTTTTTGGTGGTTCTCCAGGATCTGGACTAACCCTGTATTGGCAGATTACCAACACTCAAAGCGACTAAATATTATCTCCGCTTTTTTGCTGAACCTGTTCTTTATTGTCTGGCTGGTATCTCAATAGGTAAGTGACCACTTTCTTGTCATCAGGGATAAGACACAAAAGAAGATCACAACCATCGCTCCCACAAAACTCCATAGGGTGTATACCACTAATGCCAACAACAAATAATAGATGGGCAACAATATGATCCCGGTAGTGAATTTGATCGAACCGGTAAAAACGGGATCTTTTATTTTTTTAAGCACATGGTTGCAAAGTGCTAGTGGAGGGAAATTTAACAGGAAAGACAGCGCCCTCACCCAGGTCCTGAACAGGGCAGGTTTTTCGACCTGGTTTACTATCGGCAAGTGTTCAGGGTCTGCCTGCGACACCCACTGGTTACAATACTCAGGATCCAGGTATACCGAAGGGGTTTGGTTCAGACGACTCTCCAGAACTGGATAATTAGTGTCATCAGGGATGCAGGTTATAAGTTTTTGCATTTGAAGATTCACCTCATTTCTTAGCAACCGGTTGTCCTGCGGGTCGCCGTTTTGATACGCCCGAGTGGAAATTGGTTCGCCATAGTAGATGCTGACACTACCGCCAAACAATCTGTGGTGTGTATAATTGATACCCACCGGCACGATCTTAATAGTGCTTTCCGCCCCCAATGCAATACGGGTAAATCCTTTACTCAGTGGCAACAAGAGGCGCTTCTGATGATGGTTGGCCTCCGGGAATAGCATAAGCGCATGATTATTTGCCAGTATTCTGAAGCACTTTTGGAATATCTGATCGTTGTTGCTGAGACTTCCCCGTCCATCACGCATGCGGTAAATGGGCATCATGTTCAAACTATTGAAAAACCAACGCGCAATTCTGAATTTAAATGCGTCGGCCCTAGCCAAAAAATGTGTATGCCTGTTATTGGAGGTGGCGATTAAAAGAGCATCGAGAAAAGAATTTTGATGATTGACGGTAAACATAATTGGTCCTTCCAATGGAATATTTTCAGTCCCGGTTACCCGGATCTCCTTAAAATAGATGCTGATCCCGATAGATACATATTGTCGAACTAAAGTGTACCACAGGCTCATGTAGAAGAACCTAACTGTGTTTTTCGAGACCAGTACCAGCTTATTGCCAGGCCTGACAAAATATGCCATATTCCCCACCAGGCAGCGATGATGGTCATACCCCCCAAGCCTTCAAAAAAGGTAAAAATCAGTAAAAGACCCAGGCCGGAATTTTGGATACCGGTTTCAATTGTTAGGGTCTTCTGGTCAGCCAATGGCAGTGAAAATACTCTGGCTAACAGATAACCGGAACTAAGTGCCACTGCATTGTGGATAAGTACGATCAGGATCACCAGATGTATTACTTTCTTAAAGATGTCATAATTAAGGGAGAAGGCAACTGCTACAAATCCCATGAAGATTAGTATGGAAAGTGGTTTTAGCCACTTAGTCATTTTTTGTGCTAGTTCTGGCTGGTAACTACGCCACCACATCCCGAGAATAAGTGGGAGGCCCAGGATGAGTGCGATTGTTTTAAATATATCCAGGGGATTTATGCTGATGGTGCGTAAGATGGAGGCCGTCGGTGGGTACATGTTCCCCCAAAATTGTAAATTGAAAGGAGTCATAAAAATAGCAGCAACCGTGGCAAATGCTGTAAGACTGACGCTTAGCGCGGTATTTCCACCGGAAAGGTGGGTCATAAAATTAGAAATATTTCCGCCCGGACAGGCGGCCACCAAAATCATCCCTAAGGCAATACTGGGCTTTGGTTGCAAGATAAGAATAAGCCCAAAGGTCAAAGCTGGAAGAATTATAAACTGTGAGGCCACTCCCAGCAAGGATGACTTGGGGCTGCGCCACAACCTCTTGAAATCCGCCGGACTAATGTCCAGTGCCACTCCGAACATTACTATAGCCAGGCACAGATTAAGCAGCCACAGCGCTTCCTGGCTAAAGTGTATTTGTATAGAATCTATATCCAAATCTGCTGACTTTCAGTGGCCGCAAGTTAGCACTTTTAAGAAATTAGAAATCCAACTCATACCTCATAATTTATCACTCATAATTCTACTCCATGTGTTTGACGCACCATCCATTGTGCCAGATAGGGAATTCGGGTGACTTGTACCAACACCTCAGCGGCTAATTTGTGATGAAATAAACTTTGTAGGTACCTTCCGGCTAAAAGACGACGGGAGAATTTCCTATGCCACTCCATTTTATAGTCATCTTCCATTTGTTCTCGAACATAGGATTTCTGTTGAAAGAAACGAGTTACCTTGGGTGCCAATATTTTAGCCGAATGAATAGCCATTGCCATGCCATTCCCACATAAAGGAGTGATCATTCCCGCTGCGTCACCAATCATCAAGATGTGGTTTTCAATCACTTTTTTGGGAGCAAAAGATATCTCATTTATCACCAGTGGTTTAGTAAATAACCGCTCAGAGGACGCCAGTATTGGGGCCAGAAAGGGATTTTGGCTCAAAACATTCTTTTCCAAAGAATCAATATCACCATGCTTCCGGAGATAACTTCGATTAATAAGATAGCAAAGGTTCAATTTTTCTTCCTCAATCATACTAATTCCACAGTACCCATGGTCAAAGCCATGTAATGCAATTAATCCAGGTTCCCAGGGATGTTTTATATGATATTTTATACCAACATATCCTGATTTATCTCTCATAAAAGACCGATTCAGGTGTTTGTCCATTAACGAGCGTTTGCCAAATGCTCCAATGACTACCTGGGCTTCGAATGAAGTTCCTTGATTGGTTAACACCTTGGTTAGCCCATTTTTATAAAGGATCGAAGAAGCTGAAGTATCAAGTTTGAATTTCACCCCTGATTCCAATGCTTTCAGGTACCAAAAATGATCCAAGCGGAAGCGGCTTATGCCAAATCCCCCCATAGGTAGGGCTATTTCATTAATCTTACCGCCATTACTGCTGATTTGCAGTCTGTTTATCTTTGGGGGTGAAAACTCCAATGGAAACAGTCCAATGGAATGTAAGTAGGAAGTGACTTCATTTGAGATATATTCACCACATACCTTATGAAATGGATAGATTTTTTTTTCAATAACCAGAGTGGAAATTCCTGCTCTGCCTAGTAAAATTGCTGTTAAAAGCCCCCCCAAACCACCTCCAATAATTATTACCTGGTACATAAGATATTATTAAAGTAACAGCATATAGAGCTAGTCATCAGGCATGTAAGTACAATTATTATAATAAATTGACTTTTTTAGCGAACGTTTTAACACCATAATTCGTTAATAATTAAACCACGACCATTAGACTTTTTAAACTTAAAAACCACTATAATGATTCCGTCTACACAATCCTGGATACGACATAAATATAGGAACCAACTTCTTGCCACACCAGCATCAAAAGAAATCAAGGTGCTTATGATAGGGAATAACCCCCGTGAAATGGGTTGTCTCAGCATTCATTTACGGAATTTTAAGTGGAAAAGATTCGCTGTCAACGCTACCTTCGACCTCAAAGAAGGCTGGCGAATTGCCCAATATTTCAAACCGGATTATATATTGATTGATGGATCTTTAGGTGAGCGCTTAATTAGTGACTTCATTGATCAGGTTAGGCAGTATAAATCTACCAGAATGGCATCTGTGGCCTTACTAAAAGAAGACAGCAGTACTCAATTAATGATTCCCGGTGTACAGGACTACCTGCTAAAAGAAAATATTGTTTCCGACACCTTTGCATATGATGTGTTGAATGGCATAGTGCTAAAAATGCATGAAGATGAAGAACAGGTGTATAGTTTAGCCGGGTCCCATAAAGTTTCTTGGTTGCCCGCAAGTACCGGAATTGAGAAGAAAGTAGTAATTGTCAACTAAATTGCTCTTTCCAGACGAAGTTTTCGCACTATCTTCTGGTCATCCCGAAGTAGTTCGAGGCGGATCTTACGTCCTTCTCTTGAGCGGAAAAATGAATTTACTTCACCCAAGGTAAGTTCTTTGGTTAAATGGCCGTTGATCGCAACTATTTCATCACCCAATTGTAGGTCAATTTTAGTTGCCGGAGAGTCTTTTCGTAGCAGGCTGATAATGAAGTGATTCAGTTTTTGACCAGTAGCTCTTATTTCAATGCCACTCATATCGTACTCAAATTGGTTATTGAAGTTTTGATTCTTGCGATAGTATAAATAACCATTGAAATAGTCAATTATCACTGTAAACCGGCTCAATATTCCTCCACCTAAAGTGCCTTGTCTTCCGGTTCTTCTCAAGATATCCGCAAAACTGCCCCTGTCAGGCCAGGATGAGATCACATTATCAAAACTATACTTTCCAAATTCAATGCTCCCGATCCTCCCAATATAGCCATTAATATCTCCGCCAAGTCCTCGTCCAAGATTAGCACGTACTACCTTTTCTGGAAGTTTCAACTCAGGATGTGAATCCATGTCCAATAGTAAAGAATGGCTGGCCCCGGTATCCAGCATTAGCTTTGCATTTATTGTGGTGCCATCCTGCAACTGGAAATTAGTGTGGATATAGGGTTTGGTGTCCTGCACCTCCAGATGGATAACATTACGTTTCCTTTTGGGTTTGTAGGAGTAGGGCTCGTGAAGGGTTAGGATACTACTTGCGTAGTCGATCTCCACGATAAACCTATTGAATAATTCATATCCCAATATGCCGTGCACCTCTGTACCCAGATAGTTCTTCAATTGTAGATAGTCCTCTTCAAGCACCAATAGTGCCTGGCCCTGGCCTACCACGCCGGGTAGTTTCAGAGAGATGCCATTGGCCACATAAGCGACAATTTCTCTGTCTCCGTCTGCACCCACCAGCGGTATTTTACGGGCATAGCTGATGTTTAAGATATCGCTGAAAGTGCGGTCTGTTAATATAGAAGTACGGACTCCTGTATCTAACACAAATCGCAATGGCATCCGGTGATTTAGAATGACCGGAACCACAATAAGATTGTTGTAGCTCTCAAAAGGAAATGAGATCTTGTTTTTGCCGCCTATAATATCAAAACCAATGTTCTGAGCTTGCCCCGGAGTGGTAGCAACATATTGCAGGAGCACTACCATAAGAAGACCGTAAATGAATTTATTACTCATAATTAAACTATAGCATTCACTAATATAAACGGGATAGTGCAGGTTGAAGATGTGATATATGTCATTTTTCTTATTTAGAATTATTCCAAATAATTATTTACCTTTATCACCCTATACTCAATCAAAACATCAATGAATTCAGTAAAATCCTACTACAGTATAATTTTTGTATTGGTTCTTAGCATGTGTTCGCCTCAAAAAAGTGAACAGACAGAAGACCAGACCTCAGCGGAAAAGATGGTCAACCTATATACCCACCGTCATTACCAGTCGGATCAAAAGCTATTTGAGGACTTTGAAAGGGAAACCGGTATCAAGGTTAATGTGGTAAGTGCCAGTGCTGACGAATTGATCAAACGCATGGAGATGGAAGCTGAAGCATCACCGGCGGATGTGCTGATAACTGTTGATGCTGGAAGGTTACATCGTGCTAAAGAAAAAGGCCTTTTACAACCTATTGAGTCAACTGTACTTGAGGTCAATATTCCTGCGAACTTTAGAGACAAGGAAGGATATTGGTTTGGGCTCACCTTCAGGGCTCGGGTGATTGCTTATGCCTTGGATAGAGTAAACCCAGCCCAGGTACCAGACTATGAATCGCTAACTGACCCAAGATGGAAGGGAAAAGTGCTGGTAAGATCTTCAGGGAATATTTATAATCAATCACTCATGGCTTCGATCATTGCTTCAACGGGGACAGAAAATGCTAAGAAATGGGCCGCTGCAGTAGTATCAAACATGGCAAGGGAGCCCAAAGGCAACGATCGGGACCAGGTAAAAGCAGTTGCTGCCGGGGTTGGTGATCTGGCTATTCTGAATACCTATTACATTGGTAAATTACTGGCATCAGATAACCAGCAGGAAGTGGCTGCCGGTAAGGCTATTGGGGTGATTTTCCCCAATCAAAATGGAAGAGGTACGCACATTAATGTCAGCGGTGCCGGAGTGGCTAAATACGCTCCTAACAAAGAAAACGCCATTAAATTCATCGAATTCCTATCGTCTGAAGATGCCCAAAAAGTCTTTGCCGAAACCAATTTCGAATATCCTGTAAGATCTAGCATTAGTCTGGCACCGCTTTTGGAATCATGGGGCAGCTTTAAAGCCGATACACTTGATTTGGGGCAGCTTGGGGAATATAACCGGGAAGCGGTAATGTTATTCGACGAAGTCGGCTGGAAGTAATATCGAATTGAATCCCATCAAGCATCTGCGATACCATTCCAAGCCGGTCAATTTCTGGCTGGTAGCAGCGGTAGTGGTCATGCTGTTGATGGGAACCCCGGTTTACACCATTCTAACCGGGTTGTTGGCAGGCCCCGGCCCGTATTGGGATCACCTGCGAAAGTTCTTACTAACAGACTACATCGTAAACTCCCTAATCTTAGTGGTAGGTACTAGTGGCTTGGCTTTATTATGGGGTATACCAACCGCTTGGTTTGTAAGCACAACACGTTTCCCAGGGCGTAAGATCCTGGAATTGCTATTGATTATGCCCTTGAGTATCCCTACTTACATAATGGCTTTTACTTATGCCGGGATCTTTGACTATACAGGTTCCTTACAGAATATTATAAGGAATATATTTGGAGTCAAGGTTGTTCTTCTGGACATTATGAATGTCTATGGAGTAATGATAATAATGTCTCTGGCATTATTTCCATATGTATATGTGATCGCCAGAGCAGCATTTCTTACTAAGTTCAGGTCATTAATTGAGGCAAGCCAAACGCTAGGTGCATTTTCAACACGGACATTTTTTCAGGTGGTACTTCCCGTATCACGACCTGCTTTGGTGGCTGGTGTGACCCTGGTTTCAATGGAAGTACTAAATGATTACGGTGCGGTAAAATATTTTGGAATACCTACGTTTACTACCGGAATCTTTCGAAGTTGGTTTTCATATGAAGATGTTCAAGCAGCCGTGTATCTTAGTTCCCTGCTATTGTTATTCGTTTTTATGATACTGCTGATAGAAAAAAAACAAAGAGGCGAAGAAAGGTTCTATAGCGCTGCAACAGCTGAACGACCACTACAAATGGAAAAGCCAAATAAGGTAAGGCAGCTGATGGTATTAACATGTTGCACACTTCCTGTAATATTTGGGTTTGCAATACCAGTCATTCAATTGGCTTGGTGGAGTATTTCCTCATATAAATCTGTGGCCCACATTGATTTGTTTGCCGCTGTAGGCAATAGCTTTATGCTTGCTCTGGGCACCGCCATTTCATGCGTATTGGTAGCTGTGCTATTGTTGTTTGTGTGTAGAATGCAAAATAGTAGAATTTATAACTGGTTTATGAAGCTCTCAACCATGGGTTATGCAATTCCTGGAGCAGTTGTAGCCATTGGGGTGTTGATGCCCTTACTTTTAATAGATAAGCAGTTAATATCAATTTTCCAGTATTTTGGCGAGATAGATCCCGGATTAATTTTGACAGGTACCACAGTAGGGCTGCTCTTTGCACTTACCGTGCGTTTCCTTTCTGTTGCTTTCAATCCAATAGAATCAGGCTTTGAAAAGATAGGTTATTCCCTGGACGAAGTAGCCAGTACTTTAAGGGCTAATCCTTTATCCCGGTTGACCCGAATTAACTTGCCTTTGTTAAAGGGGGCGCTGGGTACCGCCGCTTTGTTGGTATTTGTGGATATTCTTAAAGAACTACCATTAACCCTGATATTGAGGCCGTTCAATTTTAATACGCTTGCAACAAGATCATTTGAGCTGGCCAGCGATGAGCAGATAGCTGCGGCAGCGGTTCCAAGCATTATCATTATCATTACCGGACTGATTCCGGTTTACTTGTTAAATGCTCTGATCACCAAAAGAAGCAAAGCGTGAGTATTCTCAAAATTCGAGCGTTATATAAAAAATATAGCCCTATTTCAGTGGCTGTTAGAGATGTTAACCTAAATGTTGAAGAAGGGGAACTGCTGGCTCTTACCGGTGAAAGTGGTTGTGGGAAAACTACACTACTAAGGTTAATTGCTGGCCTGGAAGAACCAGACGGTGGTTCAATTGAAATTGAAAACATACCGGTAGCGGGAAAGCAATGGTCAGTTTCACCTCAACAAAGGCCTGTAGGTTTGGTTTTTCAGGATTATGCTTTATTTCCACACATGACTGTGGTACAAAATGTTCTTTTTGGACTGAAGTCCTGGTCATACCATGAGGCTAAACAGCGGACCTCGGAAGTTTTGAAGATGGTTAACCTGACAGGATTAGAAAAAAGATACCCTCACCAACTGTCCGGTGGACAACAACAACGCGTGGCCATCGCACGAGCCCTGGCACCAAGGCCTAAAATACTTTTATTAGATGAACCATTTAGCAATCTGGATACACTGCTTAAAGACCAGGTAAGACAAGAGCTTTTGACCATACTAAAGGGAGCGCGGACTACCGTAATACTGGTCACTCATGATGTGCAGGATGCTTTATCCTTGGCGGATAGGATTGCGGTGCTAAAAGATGGCAAATTGCTACAGGTAGGCTCGCCGGAGACCTTATATCAGCAGCCCGTTGATACCTATACAGCTGCTTTTTTTGGCAAAGTTAACCTAATACCTGTAATCTGTGGTGATGGAAAATTGATAAGTGAAATTGGCAGTTTTCAAAGTGAAATAAGGGAGAAAAAGGAAGGATTCTTGTGTTTGAGGCCACAACACCTATTGGTTGTTCAAAAAGAGGGAAGTGGTATTGTTGCTAAGGTGGTTTCAACCAACTACATGGGCGGATATCAACAATTAAAGCTAAAAGCAGGGAAATGTGAGCTTTGGTGCCATACACCCATTGGTACAGATTATAGGGTAGGACAACAGGTCAATCTGGAAATTGACATGGACCAAATCCATGTCATCGAAAGTGGATCGTAATATCTTTAGCCAGGATTTAGTTATATTTATTATATGGGGGGCTTACATCATCATGACCATCATCATAATCGTGCTACCAGTAATATACGCGCTGCCTTTTTACTAAATCTTTGCTTTACTATAATTGAATTGGTAGGTGGTTTATTCACTAATAGCATGGCTATACTTTCCGATGCCCTTCATGACCTGGGAGATAGTATATCACTGGGGCTCTCATGGTACCTTGAGAAATTTGCCGCTAAAAAAAGAGATGCTCAGTACACCTATGGCTATGCTAGATTTTCTTTGCTATCAGCATTGATCAATGCCGTTGTGCTGATTACCGGATCAATTTTTATCCTTATGGAAGCAATACCAAGATTACTTGATCCGGTTCAGCCCAATGCCAATGGCATGCTGATCCTGGCTTTACTGGGTATTATTTTCAATGGTTTTGCAGTACTCAAACTTAGAAATGGTGAATCCTTGAACCAACAAATGGTCAGCTGGCATTTATGGGAAGATGTTCTGGGCTGGATAGGAGTGTTGGTTATCAGTATCATAATGAAGTTTTTCAACGCCCCCATTTTAGATGGCCTGTTTTCCGTGCTCTTTACCTTGTTTATCCTTTTTAATGTGCTGAAAATATTAAAAGAAACCTTGAAGATTTTTCTACAAGGAAGACCAGAAAATATGGATTTAGATCAATTGACAAGCGATATTCAGACCATCCCAAACATTATTTCCAGCCATGACCTCAGAATTTGGAGTATGGACGGTAAACAAATCGTAATGACTCTTCATGTAGTTGTGCCCGGAAACAGTACAAAACAAATTATTATCGAAGTTAAAAGTCAGGTAATGACAACAGCACGAGAGCATGGGATTTCCCATGTGACTACCGAAATTGAATATGAAGGTGAAGTTTGTAACCTGGTCCCGGCTTAACCGGATTATCCCATAATCCTTAGGATAGGAGTCATAAACTGGGTTTAGCTCGGATCATGCTGGGTCTCTGCTATCCGTTCCCATAGCCATCCTTCCGCATCTTCGATATTATCAAACGACTGAAACTCAAATCCTATAATCCTGGAAGCAAGATCTTGTGAAGCTAATTGCGAGGTAGCCCTGGGAGCAGTCACGTGAGCTATATATTGCAATCCAGCTTCTATGGCCATCGGGGCCCATTTATGTTCAATCCAGTGATTGATCTCGAACCAATTTCCCTCAGAAATACGACGATCACTTAAAACATAAGAGCATGCCTGATTGGTTAATACGTCGGTGTATTGAAGCATGCTTTTTTTTAGGTCGTCAAGGGCAACTTTTCCTATCCATTGCACATAAATCCAAGGGATGTCCTTTTCTTTTGAAACAAAAGCGAATATCTCGCCTTCTGAAGTCTTTAACTCAAATTTGTTCATCACTCGGTAGCTCACAATAAAGGTAAATTATTTATTGAAATAATTCTATAATTATTCTTCAAACTTTGCGTTTATCTAACAGATGGGTAAAAATTGGTCTTAATGGCTTTCCTCCATCTCTATTAATAAGTATCTTACTCTGATGTAAAAGGTGAATTCATTGAATTGTTTACAGAAATATACCAATGATGACTCACGTTTTCTGGTTATTGACGGATCTTTAGTTCATTACCGGGTAGAAGGCGAAGGCCACCCATTGCTCTTAATTCACGGGGCCTTTTCTAGTTTACACACTTATGATAAATGGACCGGAATCTTATCAGATGACCACCAAATCATACGTCTGGACCTGCCTGGGTTTGGCCTGTCAGGTGCAATGAAAGGTCATGATTATAGCATCACAGTTTTTGTTAATTTTCTGGTTAAATTTTTGGATCAGCTGGGGATTGATCAATGTGACGTAGCTGGCAGTTCACTCGGTGGATGGCTCGCATGGGAGATGTCACTTAGAAAGCCGGATAGAGTGAAAAAAATGGTGCTGATTGCTCCGGCGGGATTCATGGAGGAACACAATGTGCCATTGCCATTTAAAGTTGCCCGTACACCGGTATTGGGCAAAGTTATGAAATACGCAATTAAGAAGAGCGTGTTAAGAAATTTCCTGAATCAGGTATTCGTTGACCAGAAAAAAGTAACAAACAAACTGGTCGATCGCTATTATGATTTACTAAACAGGGAAGGAAATCCGGAGGCATTCCTTTCATTGGCCAATTCCAAGTACAAGAGTCGCACCAATAAACTCAAGGACATAAAAGCACCTACCTTGATCATATGGGGGGAAGATGATAATTGGGTGCCCCTGGAGAACGGCTATTGGTTTCAAGTTTGTATTCCCAATTCAAAATTGATCATATACGAGGGAGTAGGCCACATACCCATGGAAGAAGCCCCTAAGTTAACTGCCTCTGATGTGCGTAGTTTTCTGAAATGTGGTTAAGATCCCCAAATTATATTCACCATCATAATCCCAGAATGCTCTTTACAATAGCATAAAATTTCGCTGGATTTACCAGCAATTCAATGCTTTAAAAATCAACCCAAAACCGTGTAGGTTAAAGGGTATGCTCTATCTTTGCCAAGAAATTTGTCAAGTATGGCTGCGGAAATTCAAAAAGACCGACTCAATTTTATCGAAGAGACCATAGAGCGGGACCTGGAATTAAATAAGAACAACGGTCAGGTGCATACCCGTTTTCCACCGGAACCCAATGGGTATTTACACATAGGACACGCTAAATCAATTTGTCTGAATTTTGGAATTGCAGATAAATATCAGGGCCTATGTAATTTGAGGTTTGACGATACTAACCCTGAAAAAGAAGATATTGAGTATGTAGAATCCATTAAGGAAGATATAAAGTGGCTGGGGTACGATTGGCAGGATCGGCTTTATTATGCTTCCGATTACTTTTCGGAACTCTATGAGTTGGCAGAGAGGCTTGTAAAAGAAGGACTTGCGTATGTTGATGACCAATCAGCGGCGGAAATCAGTGAAGGCAGAGGAACCCCTACTAAACCTGGGGAAGAGAGTATTTGTCGTGACCGGCCAATAGAAGAAAATTTGACCTTATTAAATATGATGAGGGCCGGTAAATTCCTGGAGGGCTCAAAAGTGTTAAGGGCAAAAATAGATATGTCCTCTCCAAATATGCATCTACGTGATCCCATCATGTACAGGATCCGTCACACGACCCATCACAGAACCGGAGATCAATGGTGTATCTACCCAACCTATGACTGGGCCCATGGACAATCAGATGCATTGGAAGGGATCACCCATAGCCTTTGCACCTTGGAATTCGAAGTTCATCGTCCATTGTATGAATGGTTTATTCAAAAGTTGGAGTTGTTTCCTTCAAAGCAGTATGAGTTTGCCCGCTTAAACATTGGTTACACCATCATAAGTAAACGCAAGTTGTTGCGGTTGGTACAAGAGTCGGTGGTCACCGGCTGGGATGATCCTAGAATGCCTACCCTACGCGGGTTACGTCGGAGGGGTTATACGCCTGAGTCGATCAGAAGTTTTTGTGAACGCATTGGAGTGGCGAGGCGGGATGGGGTAATTGATATGGCCCTGCTCGAATTTAGCATCCGGGAAGACCTTAATGCAAGGGCACCTCGGCGATTTGGAATTCTGGAACCCCTCAAAGTGGTTATCACTAACTACCCGGACCATAAAGAAGAATGGTTGCCGGCAATCAATAACCCTGAGGACCCGCAGGCCGGCACCAGGAAAATACCCTTCACCAATGAATTATATATTGAAAAAACTGACTTTATGGAGGACCCTCCTGGAAAATTCTTTCGTTTGGGCCCGGGCCGCGAGGTCCGCCTTAAATATGGATATATTATAAAGTGCGATGATTACCATAAAGACCTTGAAACTGGGGAGGTTACCACTTTATTTTGTACTTACGATCCACAGACCAAAAGCGGCTCCGATACCAGTGGGAAAAAGGTCAAAGGTACGCTTGGCTGGGTCTCCACCAAACATTCCTTAGATGCTGAAATACGGCTATATGATCGACTTTTTCTGGACGAAGATCCAGGAGGTCATGAGGGCACGGATTTTACTGAGTTCTTAAATCCCCATTCACTGGAAATTGTAAAAGGAAAAGTCGAGTGCAATTTTGAAGATGTGAAACCGTTTAATTTCTTTCAATTCGAAAGACAGGGGTATTTTAATATTGACCCGGATTCACGACCAGAAGCTCTGGTGTTTAACCGAACGGTAACTCTAAGAGATAATTGGGGGAAGCGTCAGAGTAAAAAATGAAGTAACTACCTATTCTTTTCTGCTTTTTCCAACCAGATTCCGATTAGAGCGCTTACTACTAATAACACTATAAAGAAGGTTGAGCCTATAACTCCCATGGACCAGTATTTTTATTGGTCAAAGATAAAAAGAAAAAGAACTCCAACACAAGCCATCGTCTTAAAAGAGCATACAAAGGCAAGAAATATTACTTCAGTAATTTAATGTGATATCCTTGGTTGGGTTGGCACTAAAGAGGTCATATCATTGTATCACAAGCATAGCTTATTTCATAGTTTAATTTTTAAGGGTGTTAAACAGGTGAATCCTTACTGGTGATCAGTGAGGATTCATTTTTTTATGGGCTTGCTGACCATCCCTTCCCGAAACCCTTCTATAAGAGATCTCGTTTATTTATCTAACCATCTTATAGGACAAAACAATGAACTACATTACCTCTCTCTTTCTGTTTATCATGGTAGCGTCATGTAATACAAAAACTGACTCGCTCCATACCGACATTTCCAGCATCAATTCAATGGTAATGCAGAACCTGGAACAAGCTACATTTGCCGGGGGATGCTTCTGGTGCACTGAGGCGGTGTTTGAGCGAGTTAGCGGGGTAGAGGGAGTTGTTTCGGGTTATACCGGAGGGGCCCAGAAAAACCCTACCTACAAGGAGGTGAGCTATGGAAGAACAGATCATGCTGAAGCTGTTCAGATGTTCTTTGACCCCAACCAAATATCCTACCGGGAGCTGATTGAAATATTTTTTGCTACACATGATCCGACCACATTAAACCGGCAGGGGCCGGATATCGGTAAGCAGTATAGATCTGGAGTATTTTATCATGATGAGGATCAAAGACAGACGGCACAGAAATATATCACAATACTCACCAATAAAGGAGTTTACTCAGATCCAATTGTAACCGAGGTGGAGCCGTACAGCACTTTTTATCCCGCTGAAGATTATCATCAGGATTATTATCAAAAACATCCAGATCATCCCTATATTCAGGCGATCGCCAAACCCAAGGTTAATAAATTTAAGAAGCAGTTTAAAGACAAGCTTAAGGCTAGTTCGTAGCAGTTGGCATAATTCCTAATTCCTAATTACAATTCTGAGTTTAACTCCTATCTTTAGGTGCTAAAAAATTATATATGCGTATTTCTGTTGTTGGACTAGGTCTTATTGGGGGTTCTATGGCTTTGGACCTGAAAGCAAATGGATTAGCCTCTGAGATAATTGGTGTAGACTACAATGAAAAACATTGCCATGAAGCGCTGGGTATTAAGCTAGTGGATCGAATTCTTCCTATTGACCTTGCTCTGGAGCAAAGTGATGTTATGATTCTGGCCATACCCGTGCAACATATCGTGAAGGTATTGCCTGAAGTATTGGACAAGGTAAAATCACAGGTTGTAATTGACGTGGGCTCTACTAAATTCCCGGTATCGGAATGTGTAAAAAATCACCCATTGAGAGGTAATTTTGTAGCAACCCATCCCATGGCCGGGACCGAGTTTTCCGGACCAACCGCAGCGATTAAAAACTTATTCCGTAATAAGGCCACAATTTTTTGTGATGTAAATCGCAGCAGTAAAAATGCCATATATATTGCAAACGATATTTATGATTGTTTGGGAATGCCAATTGTCAAAATGACCAGCAAGCAGCATGACCTCCATACAGCATATGTGTCACATATTTCTCATGTTAGCTCCTTTGCTTTAGCCTTGACTGTACTGAAAAAGGAAAAGGATGCGCAGAATATTTTTAATCTGGCAAGCGGTGGTTTTGACTCCACAGTTAGGTTAGCAAAAAGCTCTCCTGAAATGTGGACTCCGATTTTTGCTCAAAACTCAGATAACATTATCACGGTATTGGATCTTTACATCCGTGAGTTGCAGCGGTTTCGTGAAGCCATTGAAACTCAAAATACTGAAGCCCTCAATGATATCATTTCTGAGGCTAATAAGATACGCAAGATCCTTAAAGATCCCCGTTAGAAACAATATCCAATATCGAACACCGAATATCGAAGTGAAATTTTGAGAATTGTAAGGTAAGGTACAATCCAGCATTCGGTGTTCAGTTGTTCGGTTGTTCGGCGTTCGAAATTCCCTAATGCGGATCCATATGAACGGTGAATACCGGCACTTTGGAGTCACGAACTAATTGCTCAGACACACCACCTACAAATAAGTGCATTAGACCTTTCCTGCCGTGATTGACAGTAGCTATCATTTCGGCATTTTTCTGGTTGGCAAAACCAAGGATTGTCTCTTCAACCTTGGCCCCCTTTAATGGATTGATAGTGAGTTCAGGAACCTGATGTGGTGTTTCATGTTCCTCTGCAAATGCTTCCATCCTCTTTCGGACCCTATCAGTATCATCGTTACTGACATGCACCATGTGTACGGTGGCACCAAAAAATGTAGCGAATTTTTCAATCTGATCCACGCCTTCTTTAGCTACTGTTTTCAAATCAGTGGCAAAAACAATATTTTTTATATCGAAGCTGGGTAAGGCTTCCCGGATGGTAAGAACGGGGATATGAGTAATGCGGATAACTCTTTCAGTATTATTCCCCTCGAAGTATTCCGTTAGGGTATTTTCGCCGCTTGTCCCCATTATTACCAGATCACAATGTAAACGATCGGAGAATTGATTCACACCTTCTCCCAGCTCATCGATCTCAATAAATGAGTAAACAGGTACGCCACTATGTTGGTGTTTGGCTATGAGTTGCTTCAAACGCTTTTCATTGGACCGGTGTAATTCCAATACATATCGGTCATCTTCTGATACATATTCATCTGAATTACCACCTCCCATAGCACCAAAGGAGTAGTTTTTCATAGCCCCAATGACATTAAGCAGAAAAACCGCACCATTGGTTTTACGGGCTATTACCAATGCTACATCTAATGCATGCTCCGACAGTTTGGAAAAATCAGTTGGAACGACAATCTTATACATAATAACTGGTTTTAATTAAATAAATACTTTCCTGCATTAACATCATTAAAAGTACATAATTAATAGTACTTTTCTAATATTGCAAATTGACTCAATATTTTGAAAGATTCTTCCGGATATAAGTTTAATCATTGCGAATGTAATATTGGAATCCATTTCAACTAGTTTCGCGATAGTCAGATCCATCATCCTCTTCTACTGGCCTGATTGTTCCTAATCCGGAGATTTTGTCATCGACAGTAGTAGGGCTACCCCTATATTTAATACTCCCAATACCATTAACGCGCGCATTAAGATTTTCTTTTACATTAATTTCAGCTTTTCCCATACCACTCACCGTAACCTTACAAGACCTGCTCTCCAGATCAAAAGCTTCAAGGCTTCCTACCCCATTCAATGAAACCATTTGATTCACCGCACGTCCCTTAAGTTTCACCAATCCTGCACCGGTCAAAGTGACCTCTAAATCATTGACATCTACTTCCAAATCAATGATCCCGGCACCAGGAATATCCATTTTAAATCGATTGGCAACAATAGTATTTTCTGTTTTGATAATAGACGCCCCAACGGATTTGATTCCTGCTAATTCTTGGTAGGTGATATAAATTTTAATGCCGTCGTTACTTCGGATTTTCTTACTGTTTTCAATGATCAGCACTCCATTGACCACTTCTGAATGGATAAATTCCAACAAATTACCATCAGTGACTAGCACCAATTGACCTTCTGGCCCTTTTTTCAGTCCGATTTCGTAATTTCCGGTCAACTGGATCTCAGTAAAAGTGTTGATCATTCTTTTTTCTGAACTTATCTCGCCATTTCCTTTTTCATAAGGGATAAAGTCACAAGCCATTGTCAAAATGACCAAAAAGGAAAGCAATTGGGGGTACCACATGGCCTGATAATTTATTTGGTTATAGATAAGTTACAGAAAATTAAAATGAAACATCCCGGTTCTTTGATTAATTCTACAACATCATATAATTTTGGCTCCATCTTAAAACTAGTATGCAAAAAGATCAGCAAGTTTTTGAACTAATAAGAAAAGAACAGGAGCGGCAGGAACGCGGAATAGAGCTGATAGCTTCGGAAAATTTCGCCTCTTCCCAGGTCATTGAAGCTATGGGTACGGTGCTAACCAACAAATATGCCGAGGGGCTGCCTGGCAAACGATATTACGGAGGATGCGAAATTGTGGATGAAATTGAACAATTAGCAATTGACCGGGCAAAAGAATTATTTGGCGCATCCTGGGTAAATGTACAACCTCATTCAGGTGCCCAGGCCAATGCGGCGGTGATGTTGGCTGTATTAAAACCTGGTGATAAAATACTTGGATTTGATCTTTCACATGGTGGTCACTTAACTCATGGCTCCCAGGTAAATTTCTCAGGGAAGTTGTACCAACCGAGTTTTTATGGGGTGGACCCCCAATTAGGTACCATTGACTGGGACGAACTTGAGCGTACTGCTCTTAGGGAAAGACCCAAGCTGATCATTTGTGGTGCTTCTGCATACAGCAGGGACTGGAACTATGTTAAATTGAGGGAAGCTGCCGACAAAGTGGGGGCCCTGTTGATGGCAGATATCGCTCATCCGGCGGGACTCATCGCCAGGGGTCTGTTGGATGATCCTTTGGAGCATTGTCATATAATTACTACCACCACACATAAGACCCTAAGAGGACCCAGGGGTGGCATGATAATGATGGGAGAGGAATTTGATAATCCGTTTGGGCTAAAATCTCCCAAAGGAATTATAAGAAAGATGTCCTCAATTCTTGATTCAGGAGTATTTCCTGGTACTCAAGGGGGACCGCTGGAGCATGTAATTGCCTCAAAAGCGGTGGCCTTCCAGGAGGCATTAACTGAAGATTATCTCGAATATGTCATTCAAGTCAAGAAAAATGCAGAAGCAATGGCCAGTGAATTCAAGAATCTGGGATACAAGATCATCTCCGATGGAACAGATAATCATCTTATGCTTATTGATTTGCGATCCAAGGATATTACCGGTAAGTTGGCAGAAGAAACCTTAATTAAATCCGATATTACTATCAATAAAAATATGGTCCCCTTTGATGACAAATCGCCATTTGTTACCTCCGGGATGCGATTAGGCACACCGGCCGTTACCACCAGAGGGATGAAAGAGTCCGATATGATCAGGATCGTTAATCTGATGGACAAAGTATTAACCCATCACTCCGATACATCTGTTTTAGCAACAGTGAAAGAAGAAGTGAATGTATGGATGAAAGATTTTCCACTTTATAACAGTTAGCATTTTGGAAAAAGAGATGTCATTTCTTGATCACCTGGAAGAGTTGCGGTGGCATCTCATCCGCTCAATTGTGTCTATTTTGGTTTTTGCCATTGCCGCCTTTTTATCAAAGGGTTTGATCTGGGATACCATCTTACTAGGCCCCTCAAGACCCGATTTTTGGACTTACCGGGCCATGTGTCGATTGGGTGAAGCAATAGGATCAGGGGTTTTGTGTATCGAAGAGTTGCCCTTCATTATCCAAAGCAGGCAGATGACCGGTCAGTTTACCATGCATATTCTGTCTTCTCTGGTTATAGGTTTATTGTGCGCATTTCCTTATACGTTTTGGGAAATGTGGCGATTTATCCGGCCGGGGTTGTATGCAACAGAACAAACGGTTTCAAGAGGAGCAACTTTTTTTGTCAGCATACTTTTTATATCAGGAGTAATGTTTGGTTACTTCATTGTTACACCGTTGGCAGTGAACTTTCTGGCAAACTATCAGGTATCCGCTTCTATCGTCAACGAGTTTGACATTATTTCCTATGTAACCACAGTTTGCACCCTGGTACTGGTTTGCGGGCTGATGTTTCAATTACCTATTGTAGTTTATTTCTTGTCAAAGGCTGGATTGGTTACCCCGGCTTTGATGAAAGAGTACCGTCGACATGCAATCATCGTAATATTATTAACTTCTGCCGTCCTTACACCGCCTGATGTGATAAGTCAGGTACTGATCGCCTTTCCATTGGTATTACTTTACCAATTAAGTATCTTTATTAGTGGAATGGTTCTTAAAGAATCAGAAGCTCTGTCTGAAGAGAATACTAAAAAATGAAATTAGCCATCGGGGGTGATCATGCTGGTTTTGATTACAAACAGTCCTTGTATCAGGAATTGTTGTCACAGGGTCACGAAATAGAAGATTTTGGCACTTACAATGATGGATCAGTTGATTATCCCGATTTCGCCCATCCTGTCGCTTCTTATGTGGAAGCCAATCCCGACAGTAAGGGTATCCTGGTTTGTGGCAGTGGTAATGGAGTTGCCATGGTAGCTAACAAGCACGCCGGTATCCGGGCGGCAATATGTTGGACTGAAGAGCTGGCTAGATTAGCCAGGAAACACAATGATGCTAACATTATATGTATCCCTGCCCGCTTTGTTTCACCTCAACTGGCCAAAGCAATGATCCACCTGTTTTTGAACGAAGCCTTTGAAGGTGGGCGCCATGCAAATCGCGTGGGGAAGATCAGTTGTTAGGTTTCAATAAGTAAGCATCCTCCTGTTTTGTATATAAAGAACCAATAGTAGGCATTTGTCTAAAAAGCTCAGGAATTACTTGTTTTTGATCAAGTATCACCTCCGGCAGGTCATTAAGAAAATTATCGTATATCAGTGATAAATTATTAAAGGAGTTTATGTGATTGAAGTGTTTTCTTGACAGGTTCCAGTTCAGATACGGTGTAGCAGGATATGCGTTCATGTAGGCGTCCAGCTCATCCCCAATGATTAGCAACTTTTTGCCTTGTACTAAATGGTCCCACTGGGTATCGGTTACCAGCAGTCTTTCGTATTCTAACATATCCCGGGGTATTACAAATCTATATAACGACCCATAAGTGGTTATAAGAGTGATGGTAAAAAATGCCAGAAAAAAGAGTTCAGATAAAAACCTCCTCTTGATCAAGAGGAACAAATGACACAGGTAAAAAGAAACCGGGGTAATAAATACCATAAGCTGATGAGGTACCCGTTCACGGCTCATAAACACCATGAGAAAAGCACCGGCCAGGAACAACATCATTATCAACATGTAATTGGTTTGAAGATTGTTGTAGCGGGAAGCAGAATAGATTTTAAACCAGGAGAAAATCAGTAAAAGAAACGCTGGAATAGCAATAAACCACAAGGTTTTTAGGTTTACCAGTTCCCTGAATGGTGTGGACATCCATGAAAGGAAATAATAGTTAATGAAGTCCATGAGGGCACCATGCCAAAAAAAGAATATTCCTACCAGCACAATGGGAAAAAGGAATCCAAAAAACAGCAAAATGTACTTCTTGAAATTCATTGAACTGAACAAACCCAGAGCTAATATACTCACTGGTAAATAAGCCATTGTGGGCAGGTAAAAAAGCCCTGAAAGTCCTAATGCCAAGCCTATATTTAGAAATTGCTCGTCTTTAGTTTTTACGGCCATATGATGAAATACCCCTTTGATTATCAACAATTGAAATACACCGCTCATGAGTGCTGGCGACAAGGTAAAAAAGTCAAAAAAAGCACTCATAAGAATGGCATAGATCAGTGCTGGCACATAGGTGTTTTCCTTGTAGGCCTTGTTAGAGATTAACAGCTGATTGAAGAGATAACATTGTATAAATACCACAAAAATTGCCAGTATCTGATATCCCCATTGAGACCTGCCAGCCACTGAGTCAATCAGAGCATAAATCATGGCTGATAATGGAGCCAGATAATCCCAGACATCCAGATACAGAATATTTTTGAATGAAATAGACTCCCCAACTATCATCCACTTAAGTTCGGGTATTGTAAGGGGCATCTCCCCCAGCATAAAAGGAAGCCGGATTACAATAATTAACAGAAATATCCCGATTAGTCGGTAAGGGTCGTTGATTCTAAAAAATGCCAGCAAGGATAATCAGGGTTAGAGTCTAATCCTCTGAAGAGAACCCTTAAAATTGAGTAATAATGGAAGAAAATACAAAATATATACAATATTTGCATTGGTATGAGTGAAAGAAAAAGACAGCTCAAAATCGCACGGCAGTTACAAAAAGACCTAAGCGAGATATTCCGCCTAAAGCTAAGTGATCATTTTAAAAACACTTTGCTTACTATTACTCGGGTGCATGTAAGTCCTGACTTAAGTGTTGCACGCATTTATATCAGTGTATTAACTACAGATAACTCCCAGGCGATTATTGAACAAATTATTGATCAGAAAAGTGTGTTACGAAAAGCTCTGGGTAACCGGATTGGAAAACAGGTACGCAGGGTTCCGGAGTTGGTTTTTCTGGAAGATCATGGATCCAGGCATGCATCTGAAATTGATGACATCCTTTCTAATCTGGATATCCCACCACAACCAGAATAGTTTGAACATTTCCTTGTTCATAGCGAAGAGGTACTTCCTGTCCAGGAAAAAAAGAAATTTTATACAGGTAATCTCTATGATATCCATGCTTGGAGTTGCCTTCGGAACAGCGGCACTAGTGATTGTTTTATCGGTCTTTAACGGTTTGGAAAGCCTAATACGGTCGTTGTACAGTTCGTTTGACCCTGAGATCAAAATTGAGTCTGCCGAGGGGAAGTGGTTCGATAGCAGTGAGGAACTGTTATTAACAGTAAGTCAGGTACCTGGGGTCGAGGTGGTGAGCGAGATCATTGAAGATAATGCCTTGATCAGGTATCAGGATGCAGAGATGGTAGTGAAAATAAAGGGTGTAAGTGACAACTTTTTGGAACAACAACGACTGGACAAAGTAATTGTTCATGGTGAGCCTGCTTTAAAAAAAGGTGATATAAACTATGCTATTGTAGGACTGGGTGTATCTCACAATTTATCTGTTTCACCGAAAGATGAATTCACTTCTTTACAGGTCTATTATCCAAAAAACATTCGCGCTACTTCTACCAACCCCAGTGGCATGTATACCCAAAAATCCATCCTACCCGGTGGAATATTTGCTATTGAAAAGCAATATGATGAACAATACGTATTTGTTCCTTTGGACTTTGCCGCTGATCTGTTTCAGTATGATCAGCGTAGAACATCTTTGGAAATTAAAATATCACCACATCATGATATGCTGGATGTACAGGCCAAATTGGCCAATGCATTAGGAGATACTTACCTGATTACCAACAAGGATCAGCAACATCCAAGCTTGTTCAAGGCCATTAAGATTGAGAAATTGTTTTCATTGGTTACTTTTTTTTTCATTCTTGCCCTGGCTTCCTTAAGTATATTTTTTACCCTCAATATGTTGGTTATTGAGAAACAAAAGGACATCTCTGTATTGCTGGCACTGGGAGCTTCAGGGAAGTTGATCAAAACTATCTTCTGGTTCGAGGGGGCGATTATCAGTTTATCCGGTGCTGTAATTGGATTATTGCTAGGATTTATCATTTGCAGCATACAAATAAATTTTGGAATTGTCTCCATGGGGATGCAAACAAGTGTGGTTAATGCCTATCCGGTGAAGATGCAATTATTGGATTTTTTATATACGGCAATTTGCGTGATAATGATTACCTTCATGGCTTCCTATAGGCCAGCCTCTATTGCTTCCAAAACCGAAGTAATCTCACATTTATAGCAGATAATTTCAATGTAATTTTTTATTTCTATAACTGGATATTTTTTATATATTACCAGTTAAGTTGGGTTCCATGTGTAAATGAAAGTATCCACCGCTAAATCATTCAAGTTAGTGTATTCCTTGTTCGAGCACGAATGCCTTGGCTATTTATTTGAGTCATATGTTATTCAACTTGATTATAAGGACCGGCTTACATTTCTTCATCAAAATATATCTTCACAGAACGCCAGTGAATTTGATGATGGATTAGATCAAAATGATTATGAGCTGATCAGGCTCATGGATTCTATGCAGCAGGATAGGATAATCCAGAAATTTTATAGACGTAAAATAAAGACTCAGGACTTTTTCCTAAAAATATATGACCCGCGCAAAGGCAACAAGATGATACAAGGGGAAATAGCCAATTATTTGGAGTCCAAACGGGCCAAAATATTGGCTTTGATGAAAGGAAAGAACCTATTTGAGATGGGCAATGACGGGGAACCTGCCTGGAGAAAGATAGAAATCATAAAAGAAAAGGCTTCTGTACTTTTTCATTTTAGGCGCAATTATGATAATACCCATTACTTTCCTACCATCAAGTGCCAAAATGAAAAAGTGGACTTTCAATATCGAAATGCGTTCATAATTTGCGACAATCCCGCATGGATGATTGTAAATGGCAACTTGTTAAGTTTTGAGAAGAACGTTAATGGGAAGAAGCTGAGGCCATTTTTGAATAGGAAGTTTATTGTTATACCAAAACAGGTTGAAGAAACCTACTATAGAAAGTTCGTGGCCCCACTCATTGCAAGCTACGATGTGTATGCCAAAGGATTTGAAATTCAAAGCGATCATTTTCCCATCCGGCCAATCCTGACTTTCTCCCAACTGGCCTATAACAAGTCCAATGGTAGCTCGAATAATTATTCCCAAAAGGGCTTGATCAATCTTCTAACAAATAGCTCGAATAGCCCTTCCCAAAAAAGCTCGGACCGGTTGATGTTCGAACTATCTTTTAGTTATGGCCCCTACAATTACCGGGCGGACAAGATACGTTCCATAAGCGTGAACCTGGAAAGGATCGGCGACCAATACTTGTTTCACCGGGTAAATAGAGCAGTGTTTCGTGAAAAGGAGTATCTGAGGACGCTTAATAACCTGGGAATGACTTTGAAACACGGCTTCACTACCATGAATAAGCCCGAAGCATTTTCATGGTTACAGGAAAATAAGGAGCAACTGGAAGAACTGGGATTTACCGTTCGTCAAACGCAGTTAGACAATAAAAGATATTTTCTTGGGAAGTCCTATATAAGTATTGATGTACAAGAAAACATTGATTGGTTCGACATACACACAGTGGTAAAATTTGGTGAATATAGGATACCATTTCTGCAACTCCGGAAATTGATATTGGCCAAAAAGAATGAAGTTGTGCTTCCAAACGGTGAAATTGGCGTTATTCCAGAACATTGGTTCAAAGAATATTCTGAACTTTTTGCATTTATAGAGGAAAATGACCAAACCTCTCAGATGAAGTTGAAGAAACACCATTTAGCGCTGGTACAGGAATTGGGCAAAGCAGAGTTGGCGGCTGTCAGCATGAGTAAGAAACTGGAAGCATTAAAGAAATTCGATCAAATTGAGGACTCCCCCTTACCAAAAGCATTCAAAGGAGACCTTCGACCTTATCAAAAAGCCGGATATAACTGGTTGCTGTTTCTTAACAAATTCAATTTTGGAGGATGCCTGGCAGACGATATGGGGCTGGGTAAAACTGTTCAAACACTGGCAATCTTGCAATGTCAAAAGGAAATGGCCCACAGTAGGGCCAGCTTGCTGGTGATGCCTACCTCTCTGATCTATAACTGGCAGTTAGAGGCGCAGAAGTTTACCCCTAATCTAAAAGTCTTTATTTATACAGGTACCAATCGCATCAAGGATATCACACAATTTGATGGGTATGACCTGATATTGACTTCATATGGCATTGCCAGACTGGACATTGAAACACTTAGGAACTATCGCTTCAACTATATTATTCTGGATGAAAGTCAGGCCATCAAAAACCCAAATTCCCACATAGCCAAAGCTGTAAAAAGGCTGAATTCCAATTACCGTTTGATTCTAACTGGTACGCCACTGGAAAATAGCACCTTAGATTTATGGTCACAGATGACTTTTATCAATCCAGGTTTGTTGGGCAACCAGAGCTACTTTAAATCAGAATTCCAAACACCAATTGAGAAGAAACAAGACCACGAAAAAACCCATAAGCTCAATACCATAATTAAGCCATTTATTCTTCGAAGAAACAAATCGCAGGTTGCAACTGAACTTCCAGAGAAAGTAGAAAACATACAGTATTGTACCATGACTACCATGCAGGAGGATCATTATGAAGCTTCCAAGTCATACTACCGAAACAAGATCCTCCAGAGCATTGAAAGTCATGGAGTTAATAAATCGCAGTTTCTACTGCTACAGGGATTGACCCGCCTAAGACAGATTGCCAATCATCCAAAAATGGTTGATCCCGAGTATGCCGGTGATTCGGGCAAGCTGGAGGATGTTACCCATATGCTCAATAATGCTATTAGCAAAGGTCATAAGATTTTGATATTCAGCCAGTTTGTTAAACACCTATCGTTGTTGAAAACATATCTCTTAAACAACCACATCCCTTTTAGTTATTTGGACGGAGCCACTAAGGACCGGCAACAGGAGGTCACTAACTTCCAGACTCAAAGTCATGTAAGGGTTTTTTTGATTTCCCTGAAAGCAGGAGGGTTGGGTTTGAATCTTACCAGAGCAGACTATGTTTTCCTGCTGGATCCCTGGTGGAATCCAGCTGTTGAAGCCCAGGCCATTGACCGGGCCCATAGGATAGGGCAAGAAAATAAAGTTTTCACCTATAAGTTCATTACCAAAGGCACGGTAGAGGAAAAGATTTTGTCACTTCAGAAGAATAAGATAAAGTTAGCACAAAACCTGATAACGGTAGATGAGGGATTTGTGAAAACACTCTCTAAGGACGACATAAAGTCCTTATTGCAGTAGTTTAAATACCCCCGCTGGTCTTGAGTAGAATCTGAAATTAAGTATCTTGGCCGATACTATAAGTATTTGTCTATGGCCAAGATCAAGACTTCATTTATATGCAGTAAATGCGGAGTTCATTCCGCAAAATGGCAAGGTCAGTGTCAGGGATGCGGTGAATGGAACACACTTCATGAAGAGGTACTTCAGGTCGCCTCAACTGCCTCCTCCTGGCGTCTTGACCAGGGTCAGATTCAAAATAAACCCCTCAAACTTTCTCAGGTTGACCTTAAATCTGAGACCCGAATAATCACCAGTGACAAGGAACTTAATAGGGTATTAGGAGGAGGTATTGTTCCTGGTTCCATGGTTCTTATTGGCGGGGAACCGGGTATTGGGAAATCCACTCTTATGTTGCAGGTGGCGCTGCAACTTAGCAATCTTAAGGTATTGTACGTTTCAGGTGAAGAAAGTCAGCAACAAATAAAAATGCGCGCCCAGCGCTTGTCCATGGACTCCGAAAGTTGTTATATACTTACTGAGACCTCCATTGAGCAAATATTCCAACGAATTTCCGAATTGTCCCCGGACTTGTTGATCATTGATAGCATACAAACGCTGCAAACTGTGCAATCTGATTCTGTTGCCGGCAGTATTTCACAAATCCGTGACTGCGCTACTCAATTAATCCGCTATGCAAAAGAGAGCCATGTGCCGATATTTCTAATTGGACATATCACCAAAGACGGAGCGTTGGCTGGCCCAAAGGTGCTGGAGCATATGGTAGATACCGTATTGCAATTTGAAGGAGACCGTCATCTGGCCTATAGAATATTGAGAACTTCCAAGAACCGGTTTGGCCCTACTTCGGAGCTTGGAATTTACGAGATGCAGGAGCAGGGACTGAGGGGTGTTGATAACCCTTCTGAGATTCTGATATCGCAAAGGGAAGAAGAGCTTAGTGGCGTTTCAATTGCTGCCAGCCTTGAGGGTAATAGGCCATTATTGATCGAAATTCAAGCATTGGTTAGCACGGCGGCCTATGGAACTGCACAACGGACCTCCACCGGGTTTGATAATCGGCGGCTTAATATGCTACTGGCTGTTCTTGAAAAGAGGGGAGGATTTCCGTTGGGGACCCAGGACGTATTTCTCAATATCGCCGGAGGTCTTAGGGTTGAAGACCCGGCCATTGATCTGGCAGTTGCCGTCTCTATCATTTCTTCCTTCAATGAGCTGCCTGTACCTGGCAAAATATGCTTTTCAGGAGAGGTTGGTTTGGGAGGTGAGATCCGGGCGGTAAACCGGGCGCAGCATCGCATTGGTGAAGCTGAAAAACTTGGATTTACAAAAATTTATCTTTCAAGATATGCCCTTAAAGGTATTGCAAAAGAGTCAGATATTGAGGTAGTAGGATTTGGAAGGCTGGAAGATCTGTTTGGTAATCTTTGGGGTTAGTGTCATGACAACACTAGTCCTGGATATCTTTTTTCATCAGGTAGTCGCTTTGCTCTTCATCGCCCAGTTCGAACATATGTGATCCGAATACTACAAAGCCCTGCCGCTGATAGAATTTAATCGCTTCAAGATTTCCTTCCCACACTCCTAACCACATCACCGGATATTTTCTCAACTTTGCAAACGCCAGACATTTATCCATTAAATTCTTTCCAATTCCGGTTCCCTGGAATTCCTTAAGCACATAAATCCGTTCTAGCTCTACAGCATTGATGGACTTATCGTGAAAGGGTTTATTATTTTCTTTAAGCTTGGCATAACCAATGTCCACATTGTTTAGCCGGGCTACCAGGAAGAAGTTACCGTCATCTTCCAGTTGTTCGGTGATGGACTTTTTGGAGAAAGTAGCTTTTAAATATTTCTGGAGGTTTTTCGGGGTATTGAATTGTGCATATGTTTCTATGAAGGTCTTCCTTCCTAGCCTTGATAAGACCGCCACATCTTTGGTGCAGGCCACTTTGATCTGCAACTTTTCCCCCTCAACTACCGATTGCATGGTTTAAATATAAGGTTATTTTATTTTTTTGCCATACTTTTCTTCAATTCCTGTTATTCCCTGAAGACCACCTGTATGGATGGCCAGGATATTTGAATCTAGCGGAAAATATCCCTTATTGATCAAATCGATTACCCCAAACATCATTTTACCGGTGTATATAGGATCCAGGAGTATCTTATATCTATCTTTAAATTCATTTATGAAACCCAATAATTCTCTGGTGATTTTGGCATACCCGCCAAAGTGATATTCATGGTTTAGTTCCCATTGAACATGGGTTTTTACCTTGGCATTGGTCAGAAGCGCTCGTATATCTTTTTCTAAGAATGTACCTCCCTTTAATGCGGAGAATCCAAGTACTTTTTCCTTATGGCTTAATCCTGATAATAAACCTGCCAAGGTCCCTCCAGTCCCACAACTGACACACCAGTAGTCGAATTTTTGAGAGATCGCAGCGATTTCAGCACATCCCTTTAAAGCCAGGGTATTTGAACCTCCCTCGGGAATTAAATAAAACTTTCCAAACCTGGTTTTCAGCTTAGCAAGGAATTCTGGCGCTGATTTATTCCGGTACTCCTCTCGGGAAACTGCCACCAGTTGCATCCCCCAACCCTCCGCCTTACTTAAAGTGGAGTTCAATGGTTCCAGAATCTCCCCCCTGATCACACCAATGGTATTAATGCCACAAGCTGCTCCTGCAGCGCTGGTGGCATAGATATGATTACTGAAGGCCCCTCCAAAGGTAAGGACACTGGGAAAGCCCATTTTATGAGCTTCAATCATATTATACTTTAGCTTCCTCCACTTGTTCCCAGAAACCAGCGGGTGGATAAGGTCCTCCCTTTTAATATATAATTTGATGTTGCCTGGGTAGCTTTCTATAAATTGAAGGGGGGTTCTACCAGGGTTATCGAATATTTCCAGCGACATGCCGATGCTTTTTATAGTGTCGAATGCTCTGCGCAAAAGTTGCCAGTAGAATTATTAGACCTCCCCAAATAGTATGCTCATTGATCTGTTCATCAGTTAACCAAACCGCCCAAAGTATGCCATACACCGGGGTAAGACAACTCAAAATGCTTACGGTACTGGTGGTAAAGGTTACCAGGCCCTGAACAAATAGGGTGTGGGCAATTGCAGTAGTGACCAATGACAATAATACCAGATTGCCCCAGGTAGTCGCTGAAATATCCGGGGGATACATCCATACAAAGGGGAACAACAATACTGCCGATATTAAAAGCTGATAACACATAATGGTAGTGCTACTGTAAGTAGTAATATATCGGCGATTCAAAATATTTCGGATGGCGTAAAGCACAGAGGAGCCCAGCCCAAGCAGTACACCCTGCACTGCTCTGTTTCCAAACGAGAATTCCGGAACAATCATTGCCAGACCGGCAAGCACAATAACTGAAGAAAGAATGTCGAACCATGAATGCTTACTTTTAAAAAAATACGGTTCCAGAATGGAGGTGATGATCGGATAGCTGAACAATGAGAGCATGGCCAAAGCAACACCCGCCATTTTGATTGAATGGAAATAGCTAACCCAGTGTATTGATAAAAGGACGCTGCTGATTAAGAAGAACCATCGGTCCCGCTTCCAGGAAATGTTGAGACCTCCTCGAAGGCGTAAATATCCCAGTAACAATAAGCCTGCAATAAGACAGCGGATAAATATAGTAACAGAGGGGTTTAATGGTATTATTTTACCAAATAACCCTGAGGTTGACATGAGAATAAAGGACAGGTTTAACTCCAGAAAAGGATAATACTTATTGTTCTCTAACACTTATTTAAAGGACCTTGAATTAGTCAATGATAGGAAATAAGTGGTGAACCTCTAAGAAACCATGGCAAAATTATAACTTAGTTGGTATGGAGGATGAAAAGCAATCATCTGATGACGGTTGGTTTGAACACCACCGTCTGGTAGCTGATCCAAAGCAAACCCTGATCCGCCTGGACAAGTTTTTAATGGACCGTCTACCGAATGTGACTCGTAACAAACTCCAGGAGGGGATCAGGCAGGGTTTTGTTAAGGTGAACAATGCGGAGATTAAGCCCAATTACAGGGTAAGACCTGGTGATGAGATTGTAGTAGCCCTTCCTGAACCGCCCAGAGACACCGAGGTAGTTCCTGAGGATATTGAGTTGAACATTGTTTATGAGGACTCGGACCTATTGGTAGTAAACAAGCCTCCGGGAATGGTGGTTCATCCCGCCTATAGTAACTGGACCGGCACCCTGGTAAACGCCCTGGCCTATCATTTTCAGAATCTGCCAACCATGCCAGACAATCATGGGCGACCAGGGTTGGTACACAGAATTGACAAAAATACCTCAGGCCTGCTGGTGATCGCCAAAACGGAATTGTCCATGACCCGGCTGGCCAGGCAGTTCTATGACCATTCTATCCAGCGCAGTTACACCGCTCTGGTCTGGGGTCTTCTGGAAAATGAAACAGGGACTATTGATGTAAACTTAGGAAGAAGCCTGAAGGACCGACGCATTACCACTGCATTCCCAGAAGCAGATTATGGACGCAGGGCTGTTACTCACTACCAGGTGATCAAACCTTTGCGGTATGTAACTTTGTTGAATTGCCAATTGGAAACAGGCCGTACCCATCAAATCAGGGCACATCTCAAATACCTTGGGCACCCCCTTTTCAATGATGCTCAGTATGGGGGAGACCGTATTCTTAAGGGCACCGTATTTTCAAAATACAAGGCGTTTGTAGAAAACTGCTTCAAAATGCTGCCGCGTCAGGCCCTGCACGCAAAAAGCCTTGGGTTTGTACATCCAACTACGGAAAAATTCATGCGTTTCGATTCGGAGCTTCCAGATGATTTTCAGGAATTACTTTCTAAATGGGAGAGTTACCTTACCTACAAAACCTAGGATAGAACTTGAAATACTGCTTGAAAAAATGAACAGATTACTAATTGGACTATTGGCAGCCGTACTTTTTGGTTGCAACTCCCAACCCCAAAATACCATCCAGACACCATTAAAATCATTCCACAACGTACTTTTCATCATAAGCGATGACCTGGCTACTCATGCCGTAGGGTGCTATGGCAATGAGGAAGTAAATACCCCTAATATTGACCGATTGGCCGATACTGGGGTTCGTTTTGAGCATGCCTATGCCAATTCCCCCATGTGCACACCCTCGCGGGCTACTATTATGACGGGCAAGTACCCACATGCAGTTGGGGTTACACTTTTAAGGACTGCCTTGCCGGATTCGGTAACTACCATTGCTAAAATCCTTCAGGCGGAGGGCTTTGCCACGGGAATATTCGGGAAAACTCATTTCAACAGCCAGTTGAAACATGGATTTGACACCTTGGTAGGTAGACAGCACCATCGGGCTTATCTGGAGACGGTCAGTCAACCTCAGCTTCCTGATAGTGTAAAAGTCCGCCCGAAATGGAAACCCTTTCGGGACCCGTCCCGGATCTGGCTCAATGCTGCAGGCGCCACCTCCGGGAACTATTTTGAGCACAGCCAGGGGAGGTATTTTGCACAGGCAACTATAGATTTTATTCAAATACATCAACAGGAACGTTTTTTGGCAGTAGCCAGCTTTGTGGAACCCCATTCACCTTTCAATTTTTCGGTAGAATATCAAGGGAAATACCCTCCATCTGAGATGGCGCTTCCGGCAGGCTCACCGGAGGATGAGAGATGGATTCCAGGAGTTTTTAAGGACCTGACATCAATTGAGAAACAAGGAATTGTCCGCTCATACTATAGTTCCGTGGAATATATGGATCGAAATGTGGGCTTGTTACTGGAGGAATTGGACCGGTTGGAATTATCAGAGAATACCCTGGTGGTTTTTGTGGGGGACCACGGCTATTTATTGAACCATCATGGCCGATTTGAAAAACACATGATGTGGGAGGAGGCCGTTACTACCCCATTGATTATCCGGGGCTATCGAAAAGGGGCATTAGTAAAAGCACCGGTGGAATTGGCTGATTTAACACCGACCATGTTAACCGCGCTGGGGATTACACACACAGAAAACATGCATGGGAAACCCCTTCAGGGGTTGCTGGAAGGAACCACGGATTCACATCGGGAATATACTTTTTCAGAATATCTGACAGATAATAAGGCCATGATCACAGATGGCACCTGGAAATACATATTCACTACAGGAAAGAGAGACCTGGGTTCCGGATATGCAACCGGACTTGGAGCATCAGGAATCGTTCATCGCTTGTACAATCGAGAGCAGGACCCCAACGAAACCAGGAACCTGGCTGATTTTCCGGAATATCACAAGGAACTTTTTCGCCTGCAAAATGCACTGGTCCAGCGATTCAGGGAAACACATCCCTATGCCACTAAGATCTCTCCTCAGCAATCCTTGGAAGACCAATTAATTCAGTTTTGTGAACCACCGGAAGGAGAGGATGTAGGGTCATTTTAAGGAAGCGAACAAGAACTAAATTAGGCACGCCGCTAAGGTCCGCCAGGCCGATCCAGCTTATCTGTTCAATAATCGGTTTGTCCTTGAGTTCATTGTAGATGGCTCCTGTTCAAAAAGGATTGTAGTTGCTTCCACCTGCGTCACTTCCGGAAACCATATTTGAATAGCAATATCCATAAATCATTATTCCTTTTTAAACAAAGCACCGGGAAACATACAAAAAATTGTATTTTGGAGATGAAATGTTGCGACATGTCGTAGACCTAAAATAGGTAATTAACTCCATATTTGATACAAAAATTATGGCTCCGCTGAGTGTTTTATTGGTTTCCTTTTTGGCCCTAATTATCATTGGAAAGTTCCTTAAGTTATCCCAGCTGAATCCAAGGAGTGCAGGTAACCTAGCCATGGCTTTGATGTTAATCCTTACTGGAACATCTCATTTCTACATGACCAAGGGAATGACTATGATGATGCCGGATTTCCTCCCTTTGAAGACAGAGTTGGTTTACTTAACTGGCCTTTTTGAATTACTGGCTGCAGTGGGACTTCTATTTGAGAAAATGAGAAGACCATTTGGAATCCTTCTGATCATATTCTTCATTTTAATTCTTCCAGCCAACGTCTATGCAGCAATTAACCATATCAACATTTCTGAAGCTTCTACCAACGGGCATGGGCTTTCCTACTTATGGTTTAGGATTCCGCTACAACTACTGTTTATTGGTTGGGTATGGTTCTTCTCCATTAGAAGAAATAAAATGGAGTGATCATTGCCTATTCTTCGTCTTTCAGTTTGATATAGTGACCCCGGATAGTCCTGGATCTATTCCGGGCCCGGGACCTTCTCGTTCTCGTTAGTGTCCCCGGGCACAGTCCCGAGGTCTTCTCGTTATTAATAGGCTAACACTTTATGGAAATAACAGGGCTTTGTTAGTTCTTAATCAACAAAAGTTTCTTTAAGGACTAATTTTACTTTTTTTATTTTAGGTTTTGTCATCCTTCCGAGCACTTTAATTATCCGTTGCTTGTCAATAGTTCTAATTTGGTCAATGACATTCCAGCCTATCTTTCCATTATGTTTGATTACAATTCGAGTCGGATAGTTTTTAGAACCTGTAGTCATTGGTGCAATTACAATAGTTCTCAAAGGTCTATTCATTTCGTTCGGAGAAATGATAATACAAGGTCTTGTTTTCTTTATTTCGCTTCCAATAGTCGGATTTAAATTAACCAAAACTATGTCGTATTGTTTTAATTCCATTCTTCAAGTTCTTCATCATCAAAAACGTCATTAAATAATAATCGGTCGTCTCCATTTTCATTCATCTCTTTAAATGCTTTTTCCCATCCTTTGCGAGGGCTTGATAATGGCTGAATTATTATTTTTCCTTTTTCAAGTATTAAATCTACTTTGTCTTTGATGTTGTATTTCTCTAAAATGGTTTTACTAAATCGTATTCCTTTAGAATTTCCTATTTGTATAACTGAAACTTCCATCACGCTTTATATGTAATTACAAAGTAATTACATATAATTAAATTTTCCAAATTAATGATACGCTAATTGACTCAGTTCAAACATAAAGTCTTCTGGGAATCGATAGATATTCCTGGGTGCTTGATTTAATCATTAATCTACAGTTTTATCTTTTAGGATTTTTTATTAGGCTTTTTAAACAGCACTACGGGCGCCTATCACGGGGCCCCTGATTTGCTTCCGGTTTCGTAGCAAGCCTCAAAGACATGACTGCCATACTAAATACCAATGTGGTATTCTAATATACCAACCTAATCAGTAAATTGATCCACTAACCAAATGACTAAACCACACTCTGATCAGTTTTATTCCGAACTGCCACTAAATGAAGTTTCAGTAAACGAGCTGGTGGCACACAAGAAACTCTTTTTCCAGGTCCCGGATGACTGGCAGGTAGTGATGACCGATATTAAAGGATCCACCCAAGCGGTGAAAGATGGATTACACCAGGTAGTTAACCTGGTGGCTACCGGAAGTATTATCGCCGGCCTCAATATCGCCCGCAAGTCCAATACTACCATCCCGTTCTTCTTCGGAGGTGATGGCGCCACTTTGTTGGTACCGGCATCTTTGGTTGATCAGATAATAAGGGCCTTAAATGAACATCGGGAAAACACCTCCAAAAACTTTGGTCTTGAACTAAGGGTAGGGCACATATCAGTGGCAAAAATCTATCAAAAAAAACACCTGCTGATCATCGCCAAAGTAAAAATGGGTGAAAAATTCTTCATTCCCGTTATATTGGGAGCTGGTTTGCGATATGCAGAACAAGTATTGAAAGAAGATGGCTTGGTTCTAAATCTTCCTAAAACAAAGGCTGGGGCTATCCTGGATCTTGATGGCATGGAATGTAGGTGGGACCTGGTAAAACCACCGAAAAACTTGTTTGAGGTGGTTTGCTTAGTGGCAGTGGTCAGGAATGATGCACATCAATCCATCTTCTATAAAAAAGTGTTGGATAAAATAGATGAAATATACGGGCAACAGCAAATCAGAAACCCCATATCGCCTGGAAGGCTAAAACTACAGGCAACGCTTGGCAGGATAAAAATCGAGATGCGCGTAAAACAAGGCAAGTTTGCCTTGTGGTACTTGATCAAAAATTGGCTGATCACATTATTTGGCAAAATTTACTTTCGATATGACAAAGGAGGGAAATATTATCTCAAGCGGCTGGTTGAATTGTCTGACACTTTAACCATCGATGGGAAGATCAGCACAGTTATTTCAGGCACCGCCCAACAGAGGGAATTGTTGGTTGCATCCCTGAATCAAATGGAGCAGGCAGGTGAAATAATATTTGGCTGGCATACCAACAAGAAAAGTGTGATATCGTGTTACGTACGTGACCGGCTCGATCAGCATATTCACTTTGTAGACGGATCTGAGGGAGGATATACCCGGGCAGCCGGTATGTTAAAGAAAAAAGCCCTGAAACCGGCCAGCCTGCCAATGAGTTAGAGCTTGATTAATAAAGATCCCAGCCAAGCCAAATTAATAGCGGTTGTTATCTCCTTATTTTACACTTTTTTTGACGCGGACTGCATTCATACCCTTATTCCCTCGCTCAAGCTCAAAAGTAACCATATCGTTTTCATCAATTTCATCTTCTAGTACACCATTTATATGTACAAAATACTTTTCTTGAGTTTCTGAATCTTTAATGAATCCAAAACCTTTTGAATGGTTAAAGAATTCCACTCTCCCATTACGAATGGGATCCATTACCACCTTTTCTTTTTTGGGAATTCCGATTTCGATGCTTTCTGCGCTGAATTTCTTTTTCTTGGTGGGATCTGGCGGAGTGTCTGTAATGTTGCCATTTTCATCAACGTAGGCCATCATGTTCTCCAATGAACCACCTTGTGAACTTGCCTTACGTTCTTCTCGTCTTTCTTGCTTCTCCTTTCTTTGCTTTAAACGTTTTTTTTCTTTTTCTCTTTTGATATAAGTGTCTTGTGATCTTGCCATTTATTGTTGATTAAGTTAATCCTGACGTTACCATAACTTAAAGTTACAATAATTTGTGTCATTTGTATTATACGGGGCCGGCCTGCGGAACAAGGGGCTATTCATTTACTATGGCGCCAGTCTGCGGACTGGGCCCTAATCACTCTAGATTATTTTTCTTATGATAACCAAAGACCAGTTTCCAGGCAAATCCAAAGAATTCATAATCCATAATTCATAACTCATAATTCAACTTGGCCATTTCCCAGTAGGCATCCATTTCTTCCAGCGTAAGTTCTGAAATTTGTTTCCCGTCACTCTTGATAGCATCTTCCAGAAATTTGAACCGCTTGATGAACTTTTTATTGGTCATCTCCAGGGCTTCTTCGGGATTGATATTTACAAACCGGGAGAAGTTGATTAGGGAAAACAGGAGATCACCAAATTCGTTCTGCATTTCCTGCAGGTCCTTTTTCCTACTGGCCTCGATAAACTCATGCATTTCTTCTTGTACCTTATCCCAGACTTGCTCTTTGTGTTCCCAGTCGAAACCGACACCCCGGGCTTTTTCCTGTATCCTCATAGCCTTTACCAACGCCGGCAATGACTTTGGGACTCCCCCCAATACGGACTTGTTGCCGTTTTCTTTAAGTTTAATCTTCTCCCAGTTTTGTTTTACTTCTTCCTCATCTCGGACCTCAACATCCCCATAGATATGTGGGTGCCGGTGGATCAGCTTTTCGGACACTCCATTCAGCACATCGCCGATATGAAAGGCATCGCTTTCTGAAGCTATTCTGGCATAGAAAATCAAATGAAGGAAAATATCCCCCAGCTCTTTTTTAATTTCCTCCGGGTCATTTTCCAATATGGCGTCTGAAAGTTCGTAGGTTTCTTCAATGGTAAGGTGACGTAAGCTTCGTAACGTTTGTTTTCGATCCCAGGGACAATTTTCCCTCAATTCGTCCATGATTGTCAGTAACCGGTCGAAAGCCTGTAGTTTTTCGGCTCGAAAAGAATCATTGGAATCTTTGGGGTTATTCATTATGGCTTTTAGAACTTTATGGGAAGTCTGAAAGTTATTTAAATACCTTAACTTTACACAAAGTTACTTAATTATGACCACCGTACTACTCACCATCGGGATATTGGCGGTATTTTTCATTTTAATGTCAGTGCGCTTACTGCTGGTTAAAGGAGGGGAATTCAAGGGTACTTGCGCCTCTCAAAGCCCCTTTTTGAACAAGCAGGGTGAAACATGCGGCTATTGTGGTAAAAAGGTTACCCCGGGCGATCCCTGTGCAAATCCCGAATCGGAAGTTGACAAGGTAATTTCCAGATTTAAGTAACATTTTTCCATCTTCAAATGCCGGCTGATTGGCAATAAATATCTGCATTTTACATAAATTGCAGACCTCAACTGGACACTAAATCTCGTGACTTTAATAACTTCAATTTCTGGCATAAGAGGAACCATGGGTGGTTTACCTGGGCAAGGTCTTACCCCCACGGACATCGTAAAATATTCTGCATCTTTTGCTCAATGGCTGCAAGCCAGGTCAGATGCTCCCAAGGTTGTAATCGGCAGGGATGCCAGACCAACAGGGAAACTGGTGTCTCAACTGGTCTGTTCCACATTACAAGGAATGGGTATCGACGTAGTCGATCTTGGCCTTACTACTACTCCCACGGTTGAGTTGGCAGTGCCAGATGAAAAAGCCGCTGGTGGGATAATAATTACTGCCAGTCACAATCCGGTGGAGTGGAATGCCTTGAAACTCCTGAATCATCAGGGAGAATTCCTGTCACAGGATGATGGACGACAGATCCTTGACTTTGCAGAAAATGCGGAATTCGAATTTGCTTCGCTGAAAAATTTGGGTAGTTATGATGAGGATCAAACCTATTTACTGAAACACATACAAAAGATTGTCGATCTGCCCTTGGTGGATATTGAACTAATAAAGGAACGAAATTTTAGTATCGCGGTGGATGCGGTAAATTCCACAGGGGGTATTGCATTACCATTATTGCTGCAAACTTTGGGGGTCAGCCAGATCGAGCAATATCATTGTGAGCCGAATGGCAAGTTCCCCAGAAACCCGGAGCCAATACCAGAGAACCTGCGTGAGTTTTCCAGGGAAATAGAGAAAGGTAACTTTGATCTGGGTATTGTAGTGGATCCCGATGTAGACCGGTTGGCATTTATTCAGGAGAATGGGGAACCATTTGGGGAGGAATATACATTGGTGGCAGTGGCCGATTATATTTTAGAGAACCATCCAGGCGGCACCACAGTATCCAACCTTTCATCTACCAGAGCTTTGAAAGATATTACTGAAAAACATGGTGGGACTTACCATGCTTCTGCCGTTGGCGAGGTACATGTGGTGGAACAAATGAAGAAGCACCAGGCGGAAATTGGTGGGGAGGGAAATGGAGGGATCATATACCCTGAATTACATTATGGTCGGGATGCCTTGGTTGGTATCGCCCTGTTCCTGACTAAATTGGCTAAATTTGGAAAATCTGTTTCCAGACTACGCGCTTCATACCCAAATTATTATATATCCAAACAAAAAATTGAGTTAACAGAGGATATTGATGTTGATAAGTTATTGGCGATGATACAGGAAAAATATAAAAGACAACCCATTAATAATGTGGACGGTGTGAAGATAGAGTTTGACAAAGAATGGGTCCATCTTAGAAAGTCGAATACGGAACCAATTATCAGGATCTATACCGAATCGGATACTTTGGCCACTGCTGAGTATCTGGGTTCCAAGATCATCTCAGACATGAAAGAAATAATTACCAACAATCAATAGTTATGCAGGTTTATTTGGACAATGCCGCAACTACAGCATTAGATCCGGAGGTATTCGAGGCCATGAAACCCTATATGTTGAATCATTACGGGAACCCTTCATCAATACACACTCATGGGCGACAGGCACGAAGCGCAATTGAGCAAGCCAGGAAAAAAGTTGCTGATATGCTGAACACTTCTCCCGCAGAGATATTTTTTACTTCAGGGGGAACAGAAGCCGACAACACCGCAATAAAGTGTACGCTGCAGTCGGGTAATTTCAAACAGGTGATCACCTCAAAGATTGAGCATCACGCGGTACTACAAACGCTACAGTATCTTGAAAAAAAGGAGAACATTAGCATCAGCTATGTGGATCTGGATGCTAACGGAAGTATCAAATTTGATCATTTACAGGAATTGATGGCATCAAATGGCCCTGCTTTGGTATCCTTAATGCAAGCCAACAATGAGATTGGCAATTTAACAGATATAAAAAGGGTAGGGGAAATCTGTCATGAGCATCAAAGTATCTTCCACTCTGATACCGTCCAGGCAATTGCTCACTATACCCATGATCTACAAGAGATTGATGTACATTGTATAGCAGGGTCTGCTCATAAATTTCATGGTCCAAAGGGTATAGGGTTTCTTTATATAAAAGCTGATCATAAGATAGGCCCATTCATCCACGGTGGAGCTCAGGAGCGAAACATGCGGGGAGGGACGGAAAATGTGAGCGGCATTGTGGGATTGGCCAAGGCTATGGAAATTGCCTGCCAGAATATGGAGGCACATCACCAATATATTCAGGGACTAAAAACACTAATGATCGAAAAACTAAAATCGCAAATTGCAGACCTGCAATTTAATGGGTTAAGCGATTGTCCTGAAGGTAGTTTGTACACCATACTTAATGTATCGCTGCCGCCAGCAGATGACAATGAAATGTTGCTGTTTAATCTGGACATTAACGGCATATCGGCTTCAGGGGGTAGCGCCTGCACAAGTGGCAGTAATATAGGGTCACATGTGTTGACAGCACTGGGCGCGGACCCTAACCGCGGGTCAGTACGATTTTCATTCAGTAAGTTCAATACCAAAGAGGATGTGGATTATGCCGTTCAAAAAGTTGCAGAGCTCTTTCAGGGGATCTCAGACCTGAGATCTAAGATCTGAGTTCTTTAAAACCAGGGATTTAAGACACTGAACCCAGGTATTGCTATCATTTAAACTTTCTACCAGTTGCCAGTACTCACCACCTGCTTCTAAAAAAATATCTCGAAACTCTTCTCCTACTTCGATAGTAGTTTCCAGGCAATCAGCAATGAATGAGGGTGAAAATGCCAGTACCTTCTTTATACCGGCAGCAGGAAAGTTCTTGATGATCTGATCAGTGTAGGGTTTTATCCAGGGTGTTTTCCCTAATCTCGATTGAAAGGAAACGGTGTAATTTTCCTTCGAAATGTTCAGCGCTTGCGCCAATAAGCGGGAAGTTTGATAGCATTGAGCCCTGTAACAAAGGCGGTTCTTGTTGTGGTATACCGAGCAACAGCTGGAATTGATCTGACAGTAATTGTCAATGGCAGACGCTTTTATCTGCCGCTCGGGGATGCCGTGGTAGCTAAACAAGAAATGGTCGATAGTATTCTGCTCCATATATGGTCTTGCCAGTTCAGCCAAAGCCTTGATAAACAAATGCTCATTAAGAAAATTTGAAACAAAGCTGATATCCGGAACCGTGGGCCACTGGCTTACAATCTCCATTACTTTCTGATGCACTGATCCAGTTGATGCCGAAGCATACTGAGGAAAAAGAGGAACCACAATTATTTTTGAAACGGACTTTAGTTCATTCAATGCCGACTGAAGACCAGGGCTTTGATAGCGCATGCCAAGTACCACCTTGAACGGCTTTCCCAAAGCCTTTTGCAACAATCTCTGCAGGTCCTGCCCGTAAAAAAGCAAGGGTGAGCCTCTTTCCTGCCATAGTTTTTGATATATTTTTGATGATTTCGGGGCTCGGAATGGAGCAATGATAAAATTTACCAGCAACCATCTTCTCCAAAAAGGAATATCGATTACCCTTCCGTCCATTAAGAACTCTCTAAGGTACTTTCGAACATCACCGGTACCTGGACTATCAGGAGTCCCTAGATTGACTAGTAATACACCAACATGTGAATTCATAGTAATGCGTAAAACTTTGCTAAAGTAAAGCTAAAGGTCAGGCAGGCGGGACATTAGAAATTAATTCAGCAGATAAAACTCGACTTTTCTCCGTTTTACTCCTGGTGGCTCTTCGTTATCTCCGACAAAGGCCTTCATGTCCCGATATGAACGTACGATCAGGTTATCGGCGGCAATGCCCTTTTTGACCAGGTAGTCAAATACCGTGGATGCCCGTATTTCGTCAAGCTCCTTCCCAGGATCTTCAGTTGAAGCATCGTCGTATCCTACGATCATTACTTTAGAATCGGAGTAGTTGGATTTTAATACTGCAACCAGGGTATTTAGCCGGTCTTTGCTGTAATTGGTAATAAAGTTCCCTTTATTTTTCACAAAGTGGGCCCTGATTGATAATTGCTCCCAGATTAAGTAGCCATCCTCTGAATCATCCAGGTTACCTTCATGTGCAATATAATCGCCTTGTGATGAAATACGTTTCATCTCTGCCCGCCTGTTCAACCGGCGCCCCTCAGGGGTCTTGTTGGTAGCTATTGGTTTCAATTCTCCGTGGCCCCTGGGTGTTAAATGACTGGGATTGATCCCTTTTGTGGTCAAATAGTTGTATACAGATTTCGCACGTCTATTGGATAATCTTTGATTGTAAGCAATACTTCCGATATTGTCAGTGTGGCCGGCAATCTCAAAGAACAACTCATGGTTTCGGCCCAGGAAAGCATAGACCTGATTAAGCGTTTTAATCGACTCTCTTTTTAAAGTAGACTTATTGAAATCGAAATGTACATTCCGGAGAATAATGGTTGCCCCATTCTTGATTCGCTCAAAATCGGAAGTAGTCACTTGTGCCGGATCTTTATCTGATTCAGGAACTGGTGTTCTGTCTCCAAAAAGATCTCCCTTTTCATTCACTAAGATCTGAGTAGTATCCCCGTACAATTCAACCACGTACATTCGGTCCCCCTCTATAGCAAAATTCATAATGTATTCGAACAGGGCGGCTTGGTAGGGAAATTGTACATCCTCTGTGTGGAATTCAAAATCTGCTGCTTCGACTGTCAGGTTATAATCCGTATCGAATTGCATATTGAAGGCGTATTTTCCAGTAAGGATATCAGAGGTAACAACGGTGTCAACACGGTTGGTTTTCTTATTCAACAATGTTATGGTAGCGGATATTGGTTCTAATGTTTCTTTGTTTCTGACGGTTCCTTTAAACAGGAACAGGGTTGGTGAAGAAAGTGGACGATGAAGGATATATATGTCCTTCTCACCATAACTGTCATAGCGATAAGATGAGAAATATCCTTTGGATCCATCGGCGGTGAGCGAAAAATAGATATCTTCATTCGCCGTATTTACGGGGTAACCAAAATTACGTGGTTTGCTCCATTTACCATTGTCATCTTTTATGGTTGAAAAGATGTCATATCCTCCCATCCCATCATGACCCCGGGAACTAAAAAACAAGGTTATTCCATCACTATGCATCTGTGGCGCATCTTCATCGTACGGTGTATTAATAGTGGGCCCCAAATTGACGGGAGCGCCCCATATACCTTCAGGAAGCCTTTCTGAGGCATAAATATCGCTTCCACCGTATCCGCCCTCCTGATCACTTGAAAAGTACAAGGTCTTATTATCAGGGCTGAGGCTAGCGCTTCCTTCCCAAAAGTCTGTATTAACGCCTCCTTGAAGCTTTTCAGGCTTGGTCCACTTCTTTGTATTTTTACCTTCAATTTTACTGACGAAGATATCACCGCCACCGGTGTCTTTATAAAGGAAAAGCAATGATCCATCGGGTGAAAGTCCGATGCAGGCATCATGGTCCTTGGTATTTATAGGTTTACCAAGTTGTTCGGGTTCAGACCAGGTACCGTCTTTTTTTCTGGTACATAAGTAAATGTCTTCAAAATACTGACCATCGGTATTGATCTTACCCCCGGTAGTGTTACTTCGACGGGATGTGAACAGGATCATCGATTCATCGGATGAAACTACAGGAACATAATCAGGGATAAATGCTATTTATGCTGGGGCCGGCATTTTGGATCTCCAGTAAGATTGAGTCGGGCAAAAGAGCGTTTCCAACCGCACAATTTTCAAGGTACCGCGAAACTTCATTGTGTTTCATTCGGTCCAGGTCATCACCTAAATCCAGTTTTGCATCAAATTTTCGATAGTAGGATATGGCATCATCAAACCGGTGATTGTAGTGATACGCACGACCCAGGTAGTAGTCAAGTTCTTCTGAGTAATAATTTCCGCGGGCAGCTACTAAAAAATTTTGAAGAGATTGAGACTTACTAAATGCATGATAATAGGCCAGACCCAATTTGAAATTAATTTCCGGATCATTAGGTTTCAAAGTATCTAGCTTTTGGAGGATTGGCACTGCCTCATACCATTTTTCTAAAGCAATATTCTTATTGGCTTGATTTACCAACTTCTGTATTTGTTTTTCGCTTTGAGAATAGGAGGCTATGGAGCTTATGAAAAATAAAAACAATAACAGAACGACAAAGTTCTTATTCATAGGCTTTGAGCAAAAAAGCGATGTTTTAAAAAGGGCTTCATCCCGGTGTGGATAATTTCACAAGGGCCAAAAAAAATCATCAAATTGCTTTAACAATTAATTAATAATTGTTTTGCTCAAATATGTGAATATCCGCCAATTATTGCAAGTAAGTTTATATAAGATTTCGACCACTTTTAGGAATTTATACTTATAAAAAGTGGTTATTTGTTGGATAAATTAAGATAACCCATATATACCATCCAAAATTGGCATGTAAGATTTCACTCGAAAATGCAATGCTATTAGGGTTATAAATGCTTCTTAACGAATAAGTTAAACACATGATATCAATTAATTCTTGACGCATGGATTTATGAAACAGATCAGAATGAAAATTGTAAATAACCATGGTCTTGAACTAGGTGCTCATTTGAGGCTCCCGGTGGATGGAAAGGTCCGTACCCTGGCTATTTTTGCCCACTGTTTCACCTGTAGCAAAAACCTCAATGCCATCCGTAACATAAGTCATGCGTTAACTAATAGTAAAATTGGCGTTTTATCATTTGATTTTACAGGCTTGGGAGAAAGCGAAGGTGATTTTTCCGATACCAACTTTTCATCAAATGTCTCGGACTTGATAGTGGTTGCCAACTATTTGAAAGAAAATTATCAGGTTCCTCAGATTTTAATTGGACATTCTCTCGGCGGTGCGGCGGTAATTCAGGCAGCCGAGCAGCTACCTGAGATCAAAGCTGTAGTTACCATAGGCGCACCAGCGGACGCAGCTCACCTGGCTCGCCTATTTAAAGAGGACCTTGATGAAATTAATAAATCCGGTGAAGCTACCGTTGATATTGGAGGAAGACCTTTTACCATCAAAAAGCAGTTTTTGGATGACCTCAACAACAATCCAACATCAGAAGTACTCAAAAATCTCAAAAAAGCGCTACTGATCATGCATTCACCCCAGGATGTGATCGTAGGTATTGAAAATGCTACCAGTATTTATCAACAAGCCAGGCATCCCAAAAGCTTCATTTCTCTGGATGGAGCAGACCATCTCTTATCGGACAAGCAGGATAGTTTGTATGTCGGTAAAATGATTGCGCATTGGTCTTCAAGGTATTTAGATACTCCGGATGAGCAACAGGTTTCATCAGAAAGTCAGGTGCTGACCAGAACGGGTGAGACAGGATACATTACGGATATTTTAGCTGGGGAGCATTATCTATTAGCTGACGAACCTTCCTCAGTGGGGGGAACAGATTTAGGGCCTACCCCCTACGATTTACTTTTATCATCACTGGGCGCTTGCACCGGTATGACTTTACGTATGTATGCCGACAGAAAACGATGGCCACTGAAGGAGGTAAAGGTTCACTTAACCCATGAGAAACGACATGCGGCAGATTCCCAAGACTGTGAAAATCCCAACAGCAAACTGGATCACATTGATAAGGTCATCGAAATCCATGGTGATCTGGACAAGATTCAAATGGAGCGACTGTTGGAGATATCGGCTCGATGTCCGGTACACCGTACTTTGAATTCGCAAATTGTGATTAACAGTAAATTGCTCTAAGTAATCATTGCCTGAAAGGCCTTAAAGTTAAAACATTTCGGGAACCGAATGTAAAAATTTGACTTCATCAGGAATACCCTTTTCCCGGTTTTTCTCTATCTGTAGGTGCAGGTAATGCCGCTATCCTAAAAACCCGGGGACTCACACGTTCGGTGATACGTTTGATCACACCACCTTTACCGGCAGCATCCCTTCCTTCGAAAACCACTACCACCTTTAGCCCTTTCTCTACCACCCATTTTTGAAGCCAACATAGTTCAACTTGGAGCTTTTCAAGTTTTTTTTCAAATACCTTACGAGACAATTTTGATTTCGCCATTTGATATATACTTTTTAATTGTTCCCCCTTAGTGCTTAAGGTTTAGAAACTTTAAAATCGTTAATTCTACTGTTCTGTTGTTCAATCATTCTACTGTTCAATCAAGGTCTTGCCCCTGATAGTATTCCATATCCACATCCATCCTCGATTTGACCAGTACAGTAACCTGTCCAACATGATAGGAAAAATGTTCCACCACGTGCACCAGAATGGACACCCCTGTGGATTTATAACCTTGAATGGTACGCTCTGTGATCAGGTCCGATGTTGAAAGTCCTTCAAGTACTGCTTCAATGTCATTCGTCAGTTTATCGAGCTTTTTCCGTAGTTCTGAGGTAGGGAGTGGTCCTGGTTCGTCAAACTCTCTTTGACGGTCGCGATGGTCTGGTGCGCCTCCCAGGCCACTGATCAGCCATTGCCTGACATTCCCACAAAGGTGTAGCACCAAATTGCCAATACTTACGGTATGGGTGTTGGGGCGGTACCAGATTTCCTCCTGGGATAGTTTCTCTAAACACTTTCGCAGCCTGGGGATGGATTCTTCCAATATCCTGAATCTTGTTTCCTTAATTAGTAAATTTGCAACTCTGTCGGTCATAGAATATTTAATAAATCAGTCAATCCGTTTCATTTCCACCCAAAATGGAAAGATGTTTTTTGATTCTGAAGCATAAAACGGCCGTAAATCACCCACTAAGTCGGGAAGGTGAACATTCTTCATCTCCAAAATATCTGAATCTGGGTTGCTAACATTCATTTGATGAATTAAAGTACTTGTTTCCAATATCATACGTCCATCACCTTCAAGAGGTGTTATAAACTTGAATTTGATATCGTAATGACCTTCCTTGATTTTTACTTTCCAAAATCCATAAATTTGTTCCTGGGCCCAAATGCCCCTCTGTCCCTGCGCATCATTCCTGTTTAATGTTACCGGATTTTCATATTCAGAGCCCACGAGGATTCGAGGGGGATCCGCAAGATGCTTTGAATTGATCAACTCGTAAAATATTTTGTCCAATTCAGCTTTCAACTCCTCTGCCTGAGATTTATTTTCTCTAACTATATTCTCTAACTCATAGGGATCTTTCTCCAGATCGAATAGTTCGAAGTTCTCTAAGGGTGCATTATAATTAGTGTGCCCAACAAGTTTGAACTGACCTTTCTGCAGGGCAACATTGTTGTATAGCTCTGGATATTTTCTGGTCCAGTTGAAAAATAACCGCCGGGGCTCCCAATCTGCTGGCACACCCATCATTAATGGCATTAGATTCTTACCATCTAATACCCGATCAACCGGTGCAGTAACGCTGCATATACTGGCAATGGTGGGGAGCATATCGATGTGCGCGGTGGAGGTTTCAATTTCCTGAGCGGTATCAGAAAGTGCAGGTATTCTAATAAACAATGGTACCCTTACCCCGCCTCTATAAACGTCACCTTTCCGTCCACGCATGCCTCCTACATATCTTCTCTGTTGAGGTCCGTTGTCAGTAAGGAATATTACCACGGTATTATCAGTTAGCTTTAAGTCGTCCAATTTCTTAAGCAGCCTGCCCACATTATCATCTATATTGGTGACCATGGCATAAACCCTCCGGGCATCTTCAATGTCTTTGTCGTTCATTTCAGGAAAAGGTTGATTGCCGGAATCAAAACCGACAGTAGGATCTGAGTTTTGGTACATCTCATAGTACTTGTCAGGAACCTGTAACGGTGTATGGGGCGCATTAAAGGATAAATAGCAGAAAAAAGGATCATTTTGACTATTCTCAATAAACTTCAGGGCCTCATCAGTAAAAATATCAGAACAATATCCGGAATATGCCTGCTGATTGCCGTTGTGCCACAATACAGGGTCAAAATAACTACGGTCTCCCTGGAAATAAGTAGTAAAATCACCCACCTGCCCCATTCCGCCCGACAGGTGTATCACTGATTCATCGAACCCCTGATCCATGGGGCGTGATGGATAATTATCGCCCAGGTGCCATTTGCCGAAAATGCCGGTATGGTAATTGGCCTGTTTGAGCATCTCAGCAATGGTTATTTCATCTGTGTGCATAATTGCACCACCATTATAGGTGTCACGCACTCCGGTCCGCAATGAATATCTTCCCGTCATAAGACTCGATCTGGTAGGGGCGCATACCGGGGACACATAAAAATTATTAAAGCGAATACTCTCTTCCGCGAATTTGTCAAGCACAGGTGTTTGAATATTGGGGTTGCCATGGAAGCCCAGGTCACCATAACCCTGATCATCAGTTATGATCATGACCACATTTGGTCGTTTAACTTGTCCAAACGATAGGTTGTGGATGCTCAGACCCAAAACCGTTGCTAAAATAAATAACTGAATCTTTCTCACACGCTTTAGTTTTTAGACCTGATAGGAACGAGTTTTAGTAAACAATCTATGTTGTGGTATCTCTTTTATCTGATTAAATTCACACCCAAGATATATATGTTAAACTACTTTACAGTATGGCCAATAGGATTATTATTAGTTCAGAGGCACCCTGTAAATTCAAAATGCTCTGGAAGAAGCTGATACGGACTCCTCGTATCTGGTTGAAAGTGAATCAACAGCTTATATATCGGATTAGCTAATGAAGAAACTAGAAAGAAGACTTACTTTCATTTCGGTTGTATCCATAAGCATTGGCGCAATGTTGGGTAGCGGGATCTTTGTGTTACCAGGCCTGGCTGCAGCCAATACCGGACCTTCTATTTGGTTGGCCTACCTGATTGCATCCTTTTGCGTTTTGCCTGCAGCACTCTCTCAATCTGAACTGGCCACCGCCATGCCCACATCAGGGGGAGCTTATGTATATATTGAAAGAACTTTTGGCCCTGCATTTGGTACCATTGCTGGCTTTGGTCTATGGCTATCCCTATTGATGAAAAGTGCCTTTGCGTTAGTGGGATTTGGGGCCTATCTATATGTTCTTGCTCAGGTTCCATTAAAAATTACTGCCGTTGGATTTCTGGGAGTTATCATGATATTAAACGTGGTAGGGGTGAGAAAAGTGGGCCAGGTCCAGGTAGTAGTAGTTTTGATGAGCGTGCTGGGGTTGATTATCATTCTGTTATATGGATTGCCGCAGGTAAAGGTTGAAAATTTAGTGCCTGCTTTTACCAATGGCGGCTTGGGTCTGGTATCCACCACTGCTTTTGTATTTATTTCATATGCCGGGGTTATGGCGGTGACCGCAGTAGCTGAGGAAATCAAAAATCCGGAAAGAAATTTGCCGTTGGCCATGTTGTCCGCCCTAATTTTTGTTTCTATTCTTTATACTTTGGTCACATTTACCATGGTGGGCAACATTCCAGTGTCGGAATTGGAGCAAGACATCCGACCTATCTACACTTTGGCCCATAAACTGGGGGGTCAGGTTGCCGGGTATGTTGCTGCACTTTTAGGGGTGATTACCTTAACCTCCATGGCCAATTCGGGGGTGCTTGCGGGCTCCAGATTCCCTTTTGCCATGAGCCGCGATAAACTGCTTCCGGAGTTCTGGGGTAAAGTACATCCACGCTTCACCACTCCGGTGACTACCATCGTGCTCACTTGCGCATTAATGGCCCTGGTAATATTGTTTTTGGATGTAGCAAAAATAGCCAAACTGGCAAGTGCCTTTATGGTAATTATGTACGTGGCTGTCAACAGTTGTGTCATCGTATTAAGAGAAACCTCGGTACAATGGTATTCACCAACCTACCGTTCACCCATGTATCCGGCAATTCAAATCTTTGGTATTGTTTCGGGTCTAATTCTTTTGTTTTTATTAGGTTTCGTGGCCCTATTTGCGGTGTTGTTAATAGCAGTGGCGGGATACGGAGTATATCATTTTTACGGATCATCTAAAGTACAACGGAGCGGAGTGTTGAAAATTTATGGTCACCGGCCAGCGTTGTATTTTCTTTATGACAGCAAACAAAGGAATAAAAGCAAACAAATAGTCCATAAAAAGGTGCGCCCGGCCAAATACATGACGGGAGAAAACCTTGATGGGATAATCGCTACGGAAGCCCACGTAGTGGTACCGTTGTTTGGAAACGAAAGATCATCCGAACTATTAGTCGAGATGGGATCGGCCATTGCTCCTCAAAAAAAAGTGCAGGTAGTTCATTTGAAAGAAGTTCCTGATCAAACTATGTTGGATGCATTGCTGGTGGATGATGTGACTGTGACCTCCCTAAATCGCCGTGTAGGGGCCATGGCGGAAGAAAGAATGATCAATGTTGATTTTGACGCAGCAGTTACCCATGATTTGGTGAAGACGGTGCATGCCATCAGTGATCAGACTCATTGCCAATGGATGGTTATGGGTTGGGATGGCAAGGTCAACCATGGCTTATTTGTTCGCAACCCCATGGGCTGGTTAGTCACCCATATAAACTGCAACTTTGCGTTATATAAAGACAAGGGAGTAAGGTACATTCGAAAAATTCTGGTAGCACTTAGACCCGGTGCCGATAATCATGAATTTATGTCAGTTTGTGATAACATTGCTCAGTTTTACAAATCTTCAATCACCCTGGTCAGGGTAGTAAAACCGACAGATACTGCAGCATATAAAGAAGCGGTTTTGGCTCAGTCCAATAGCCTGCTTAACTCTTGCAGTTCCCCTGTGGAAGGCTTATTGTTGGAAGGAAAAGATCCGGTCAGGACCATCTCTGAAACCACCGCAGGGTATGACTTACTAATCACAGGCACCCCGCAGTCTCACAATTGGACTCATGTGTTAATGGGGTCAGGAAGAGATAAGTTTGTTGAAAATGCTGCATGCTCGGTATTGAGACTTACATTTAATTCATAGGGTTTCATCAGTTATCATGGATAAGTATGCAAGTTTATAATCATATTGATCAACACGTTCATCAGCTTGTACAGATAATTGCCAAGGCAAACAGAACTTTCGTACCAAAACAAGCAGATGACAGCCATACCAACCTATATTTTGATTCACTAGGTCGCAGAGTTTATGGCAGGTGGATTAACACCGAGAAAGGAAAAATCATACTTTCGCTAAACCTGGAATCATTTTCGTTTGAATGGATAAATAAAGCTTTGAAAGTTCTTCAAAGCCATTCCATCCAACACCAAACTTCATCTGAAATTGAACAAAGCATAGCAAATGCTTTGCCCGATATAGGATTAGAAGAAAAAGATTTCAGGAATGAACTACATTTTGTAATTACCAAGTATTCGTTTCAGAATGAGCCCTTTTCAAATTTTGATCCTATTCAATTAGCACAATGGGAGCACTATCGCTATTTGGCAAATCAAGCTTGTCTTGCATGCTTGGGCTTGACGCAAACAACCAGTGAAATCCGCATTTGGCCTCACCATTTTGATACGGGTATCTACATTGAACCAACTAAAAAAATAGGTTTGGGCTTTGGACTGGCTATGGAAGATAATATGGTTGGATATCCATATTTCTACTTCTCTGGAATTGGATTAAATGGATATGTTATTGATTACAACAACGCTCCTGAACTAAAATTAGGCCAATGGATAATCAACGACAATTGGAATGGAGCAGTCTTGCCATTAACTTATTTAAAACAAAAAAACACAAAAGCAATTCACGTCTTTTTGAAAGAAGTAGCCTTATGGTTTTTGTAAACTATTCGTTACCTTCTTGGTAAAAAATTTGAACCGTAAAGCATCTAAACATGACTAGTAAAATCACTTGGCACAAAGTGCTGGACAATAAAAATGAGCTGGCGGAAAAACGTGTAATGACAGTAGAAGCCGGACATACACAGGTTTGCCTGACTCATTTTAATGATACCTTTAGCGCCCTTAACAACAAGTGTCCGCATCAAGGAGGGCCATTAGGTGAAGGTTCTATCGAAAACGGTTTGCTAAGATGTCCGTGGCACGGTTGGGATTTTAATCCATGTGGTGGTGATTCCGAGGATTTTGAAGATGGGCTGGAATCGTACCAGTTAAAAATTGAAGGTGCCGCAATATATGTTGGTATTGAAGAGGAGCCCGCTCATGAAGTAACAGTTACCGATGTTATGGCTGAAACAATGGTAAACTGGGGTGTGAACCGTGTGTTTGGCATGGTTGGACACTCTAATTTGGGACTGGCTGATGCCTTTCGCAGACTAGAAGAAAAAGGTAAACTAAAATTCATTGGAATCCGGCACGAAGGAGCTGCTGCCTTTGCAGCTTCGGCTTATGGCAAATTAACTGGTAAACCCGCCGCATGCTTCGCCATTGCAGGACCCGGGAGCACCAATATGTTTACCGGCCTATGGGATGCAAAAGTTGATAGGGCACCTATTCTTGCTTTAACCGGACAAGTGGCTACACAAGTAGTAGGAACCGGGAACTTTCAAGAAGTCGATTTAGTAAGAGCATTTCAAACTGTGGCTGAGTTTAACCAAAGAGTAGAGCACCAATCCAAACATGCCGAGTTAATGAGCTTAGCCATTAAACATGCCACTTTAAAAAGAGATGTTTCTCATCTCACTTTCCCCGACCAAGTTCAGGTTTTGCCGGCTAAGGATGAAAAACCACAAACCCCGGAAGGAAGAATCACACCACTTGATATCGCTCCCCCACAAGAAAGTCTTGAAAAGGCCTTAAATATGCTGAAAAAGGCCAGACGACCGGTCATAATTGTAGGGCACGGCGCACGTTTCAACATGGATAGTATTATCGAACTAGCCGAACAGTTGAACTGTCCTGTTATGACCACATTTAAAGCAAAAGGTCAGATATCAGATTCACATCGATTAGGCTGTGGGGTACTTGGAAGAAGCGGAACCCCCATTGCTTCTTACTTTGTAAATGAGTCTGATTTGTTGTTGGTCATAGGAGCTTCATTCTCTAACCACACTGGCATTACTCCAAAAAAACCTACAATACAAATTGATTTTGACCCTTTAGCATTAAGCAAATTCCATAAAATTGATTGTGCTGTGTATGGTGAGATTTCTCGATCTACCAAGCTGCTGAAAGAACAAAGTTCTCTATTTGTAGAAAACAAAATCAATCAAGAAGCAGAGATTGTAAAGCGCTGGGAGATTTGGCGTGCCGAAAAGAAAAATAGACTGTCCGAAGACAGAGGAAAAGGAATTAGCTCCATGGCTGTATTTGATGCACTTACCAAATTAGCACCCGAAAATGCCATCATGTGCGTAGATGTTGGCAATAACGCCTATTCCTTTGGCAGATACTTTGAAAGTAAACAACACACTTTTTTAATGTCGGGATATTTGGGTTCCATTGGCTTTGCTTTTCCCGCTGCAATGGGAGCTTGGGCAGCAGTTGAAAAGGAAAGACCAATTGTAGCAGTAGCCGGCGATGGCGGCTTTTGTCAATACTTGGCGGAAATGACCACCGCGGTAAAATATAAAATGCCCATCAAAACAATTATTGTTAACAATAACGAATTGGGGAAGATCAGCAAAGAACAACGCGCCGGTGGTTGGGATAAATGGGCGACGGATTTAGTAAATCCTGACTTTGCCCAGTATGCTAAAATATGCGGTGCCTTCGGAATAAAAGTTACTCAAAAAGGTCAATTGAACCATGCAATGCAGGAATTGTTTAAACATCAGGGTCCTGGACTGCTTGAGATCACCGCAGATGTAAAATTAATTTAATATTGGCATATAGCTACTTTGAATAATCGATACGCCCCCACACCCCCGTTCGATCATTCAAATGCTCAAATGCTCAAATGCTCAAATGCTCAAATGCTCAAATGTTCTATTGTTCTATTGTTCTATTATTCCCCCATTCCCTTATCTTTGCAGCTTCAATTAATAAGATATGAGTCAATCAGAAGATAATCTTTTAAAAAAGATCATCGGACATGCCAAAGAATATGGGTTTGTTTTTCCTTCCAGCGAGATTTATGATGGACTAGCCGCAACTTACGACTACGGACAATACGGGGTAGAGCTTAAAAATCACTTAAAGAAGTATTGGTGGGAGGCTATGGTTCAGTTGAATAAAAATATTGTGGGCATTGACACTGCAATCTTTATGCATCCCACCACTTGGAAGGCTTCAGGGCATGTAGATGCTTTTAATGACCCTTTGATTGACAACAAGGATTCGAAGAAAAGATACCGGGCTGATCAGCTGGTTGAAGAGTACGTAGCAAAGATTGAAAATAAGATTACCAAAGAGGAAGTAAAAGCCGCCAAACGATTCGGTGATAATTTTAATTTGGAACAATTCCGTACTACTAATCCCCGGGTGCTTAAGTATCAGAGTCAGATCGACTCAGCCAATCAAAGACTCAAAGAGGCCATGGAACAGGGGGCCCTGGATGATCTGAAAACCCTGATCGAGGAACTCGGGATAGCAGATCCCGTCTCAGGATCAAGAAATTGGACCGATGTTCGACAGTTTAACCTCATGTTTTCAACAGAGTTGGGGTCGCTGGCTGGAGAATCCAATAAGATCTACCTGCGACCGGAAACTGCTCAGGGGATTTTTGTCAATTTCTTAAACGTACAAAAAAGCGGAAGAATGCGCATCCCGTTTGGAATTGCCCAAATAGGTAAGGCCTTCAGGAACGAAATTATCGCCCGCCAGTTTATTTTCCGCATGAGAGAATTTGAACAAATGGAGATGCAGTTCTTTGTGAAACCAGGAGAAGAGCTTAATTGGTATCAGGAGTGGAAAGAAAAAAGAATGAAATGGCACCAGACCTTGGGATTGGGAGCCGATAATTACCGGTTTCATGATCACTTAAACCTGGCCCATTACGCCAATGCTGCCTGTGATATAGAGTTCAAGTTTCCTATGGGGTTTAAAGAACTGGAAGGAATTCATTCGCGTACTGATTTCGACCTGAAAGCTCATGAACAATATAGCGGCAAGAAACTGCAGTTTTTCGACCCCGCGGAGGACAAAAGTTATGTGCCGTATGTAATCGAAACCTCTATAGGGTTGGATCGATTGTTTTTAGCGGTGCTGTCAAACTGTTACACTGAGGAAACCTTAAAAGACGGCAGTCAAAGAACCGTTTTAAAATTCCCTGCATCGCTGGCACCTGTAAAAACAGCAATACTACCTCTGGTGAATAAAGATGGACTTTCTGAAAAAGCTCAGGAGCTGTTTGATCAATTGAAGTTTCATTTTTTATGTCAATTCGATTCTAAGGATGCCATAGGTCGTCGTTATCGAAGGCAAGATGCCATTGGAACCCCCTATTGTGTCACCGTGGATCACCAAACTTTAGAAGACAATACTGTAACCCTTCGGGAACGGGACTCTATGGAGCAGGAACGAATATCCATCGGTAGTTTGACAGCAATACTACAAGAAAAGTGTTCGATGCAGCAATTGCTCAAACAACTCTAGCCAATGAACTGGGTACAACTTCTGTCAGGGAGTGATGACAAGACTTCCGGCACTTCGGATCGCAGTACTTTTGAGCGGGATTATGACCGGGTTATTTTTTCATATCCATTCAGGCGTCTACAGGATAAAACACAGGTATTTCCACTTCCAGAACAAGATTTTGTTCATACACGACTTACTCATAGCCTGGAAGTATCAAGTGTGGGCCGCTCGCTGGGTAAAACCGTAGGTGAAGAACTGCTAAAAAAATACCCTAAGCTACTTGAAAACGGATTTAGTCAATTCGATTTTGGGGCCATTGTTTCAGCTGCATGTCTGACACATGACCTGGGAAATCCACCTTTCGGACATACCGGGGAACATGCAATTTCTGACTATTTCAGGAACCATTCAAAAGGGTTGTTCTTTAAGGACCTGGTGAATACCGATGAATGGGAGGACCTGATTAATTTTGAGGGAAATGCACAGGGTTTCAGGATACTTACCAACAAGAAGTATCAGGGCCTTAGACTTACCGACCCCACACTGGCGGCGTTCACAAAGTATCCCAGACAAAGTCGTCTGGACAATCTTCAGCCAAACAGACAAAGTCAGAAGAAATTCGGATATTTTCAAACGGAGAAATCCACCTTTAAAAACTTATCGATCAATCTAGGATTGTGCGAGTTGGACCCGGGTTTGTCCTGGTGCCGCCATCCTTTAGCATTTTTGGTTGAGGCTGCTGACGACATCTGTTACCATATTATTGATCTTGAGGATGGTTGCCGACTGGGCCTGATCAACGAAAAGGAGACAATATCGTTATTCGCTGAAGTTTTAGGAGATAAGTTCAAACCCTCCAAATTACGGCAAATAGAGGGTAGGGACGAGCGTATTGGTTTGATGAGAGCCGTTTCAATTGGGTTACTAATAGATCAATGCGCTAAAGTGTTCATAGATAATGAGCAGGAAATACTTTCCGGTAGCTTCGATCACGCATTAACAGATCTCATACCGACCAGAGATGTCCTTGGCGAGATCATAAAAGTATCAATAGAAAGACTTTATCGGTCTCCAATAGTGCAGGAAATCGAAGCTGGTGGATTTGAGGTACTAGGAGGATTACTAGAGTCCTATACGACCGCCTCATATAAGTTTTTGTTTCAAAACGAAGCAATGACCAGAAAGGAGCAGAGCGTGTTTAGTCTTCTGCCGGGTGGCCTTATAAATGCCATTTCTGCAGAAACTACCACATATGGCATGCTCCGTCAGATATTGGACTACGTTTCCGGCCTTACGGACCGACATGCCATTGGCATGTATCGAAAATTGAAGGGGATTTCGCTGCCGGGGTCCAGATGGACTGGGTAGCCAAGAGAACGTCGAACCCCGAAGGTCGAACAAGGAACGCCCAAGTTTGGTGCTCACGGCTTCATCGTTTATTACTCATAGAACATTCGGCGTTCGGCGTTCGACATTTTTATTGTTAGCTTTGTGCCTTATAAAATGTGGACAAAATTAGCTCATATTGTAATCAAATTTAGGCTTATTCTCATCATTGCAGTGGGATTGGTTACTCTATTTATGGCTAGCCAGCTACAACATCTAGAGCTTTCATATGATTTTGCCAAGGTGGTTCCAGCCAACGATCCGGACCTGCTTTACTTCAATAACTTCAAAGAGACGTTCGGTGAGGACGGAAACCTCATGGTCATCGGAGTAGCCGATAGCGCGGTGTACGAACCCTTAAATTTTAAGCGGTTTAAATTTATGAGCGACTACATTGAGAATATACCCGGAGTTATCGGCATGGTTTCATTAACTAACCTAAGCCGCCTGGAAAAGGATGTTGAGAAAAAAACTTTTAACCAAGTCCCAATTTTCCCTACTATACCCAGTGACAGACGGCAATTAGACAGTTTGTTGACCATTGCCCTTGAACAGCATATTTATAGCGATCAATTGATAAATCCAGACAATGGGGCAATGTTGATGTTGGTGGCCCTTGATGAGGAGGTGCTTCAAAGTGAAAGACGCCAGACAGTGGTGGATGACGTAATGCATGCGGTGGATATTTATTCAGATGGCACCGGAATTCACCTTCATGTGGGGGGATTACCTTTTCTGAGAAGTATTTTGACATCAAAGGTTAAAGATGAGTTGGACCTGTTCCTTATATTATCAGCATTGGTCACGGCAATCATCTTATTTATCTTTTTCCGGTCCTGGAACGCAGTGGTATTTCCGATGATTGTAATTGGGGTAATGGTGATCTGGACCATGGGCACACTCTCACTATTTGGTTACAAAATTACTCTACTAACTGGTTTGCTGGGGCCAATAATTGTGGTCATTGGTATTCCAAATTCAATATACCTGCTCAATAAATACCATCAGGAGTATGAACGCCATGGAATCAAGATGTTGGCTTTGAGCCGGGTAATCCGGAAGATAGGCATTGTCACCCTGATAACTAATTTTACTACCGCTGTTGGCTTTGCTGTATTGGCTTTCACAGACATTGTTATTTTGAAGGAGTTTGGTATCGTGGCCGGGATTAATATCCTGGCAACCTTTTTGGTAAGTATCATACTAATACCTGCTGTTTTCTCGTACCTGCCAGCACCAAGTCCCAGTCAATTAAAACACTTAAGCTTAAAGGGCCTTGATCGAATTCTCACTGGATTGGATCTTTTGGTTCATAGACAGAAATACTCGATACTAGTAGTAAGCGTGGTGGTAATAATAATTTCAATAATCGGATTATCACGATTGAGCTCGGTCTCCTATATGGCTGATGACATACCCAAAGACAGCAGGGTTTGGCAGGACTTGCAGTTTTTTCAAGAAAATTTTCATGGGATAATGCCCCTTGAACTGGTGATCGACAGCGGCAAGAGAAAAGGAACCAGCAGTTTGAGTTTTTTACGTAAGGTCGCTGAATTCGAAGATTATGTGGAGGAACATCGGGATATATCATCCACAATTTCCATAACGAACTTTATTAAGGCAGCAAGGCAAGCATATTACAACAATAACCCGGCCTTCTATGACCTGCCCAACAATCATGACAAGAGCTTTTTGCAACCCTATTTGAGGAATCAGGGCGGAAACCGGGAACTGCTGGCATCTCTGGTGGACTCTACTGGCCAAACAATGAGGGTTTCCATGAAAGTGGCCGATATTGGCTCCAAACGCATGGATTCTCTGATACAGAACCACCTAAAACCCAAGATTGATGAATTGTTTGGCGATTCTGATGTAAAAGCAACCTTTACTGGAACCACTCTGCTTTTTATAAAGGGCAATCAATTTTTGGTAGAGAACCTCAGGATCAGTTTAATATGGGCATTTGTCATTATTGCTCTGATCATGGCCGCACTTTTCACAAATCTCAGAATGATTATAATCTCTTTGATCCCAAATATGATCCCACTGATAATTACCGCCGGGATTATGGGTTATTTTAATATACCTTTGAAACCAAGTACCGCTCTAATTTTTAGTATTGCATTCGGCATATCGGTGGATGACAGCATTCATTTTTTAGCCAAATACCGCCAGGAATTATTCGGCAATAACTTTTTTGTGCCGATTGCCATTAGTAAAAGCATTCGTGAAACGGGACCTAGTATGATGTATACCTCCATCGTATTGTTTGCGGGATTCGTTATCTTTGCAGGTTCTGAATTCGGAGGCACAGTGGCTTTGGGTATATTGGCAAGCGCAACCCTTATCATTGCAATGTTCACCAATCTGATCATTTTGCCGGCGCTACTTTTGATTTTTGATAGTGGCAAGAGGTCCGGGGATAGCCATTCACTGATTGAGTACTATGATGAGGAGAACGATGAGGAAATCGACCGGGACCTTATCAAACTTGATGGCCGAATAGGCCAGGAACAAAAGAGAAAAAACGCTTGATTCTTAACTAAGTGGGATCATTAAAATACAAGGAATATAAAACTATCGACTTAAGTCAGATCGGTAAGGACATTCTAACTTTCTGGATGCGGGAAAGAGTGTTTGAGCGGTCTGTGGAAGAAAGAGAAGGGGCTGATGGATTCACCTTTTATGAGGGCCCACCAAGTGCCAATGGTACCCCTGGAATACATCATGTAATGGCAAGGACGGTAAAGGACATCTTTTGTCGATACAAGACCATGAAAGGTTATCAGGTCAAAAGAAAAGGAGGATGGGACACTCATGGCTTGCCGGTAGAGCTTCAGGTTGAAAAAGAACTGGGCATCACCAAAGATGATATCGGGAAAAAGATCAGCGTAGCAGATTATAATAAAAAGTGCCGGGAAGCAGTAATGAAATATAAGGACGACTGGGACCTACTGACCAAACAAATGGGTTATTGGGTTGACCTGGGAAAACCGTATATGACCTTTGAACGATCCTACATGGAATCTGTATGGCACTTAATAAAGTCATTCTATGACAGGGGTCTATTATACAAAGGCTATACTATTCAGCCCTTTTCACCAGCCGCAGGAACCGGTCTGAGTTCACATGAGTTGAATCAGCCAGGCTGTTACCGAATGGTAAAGGACACCTCTATTGTAGCCCAGTTCGAGGTAGAGAAAACAGCGCAGTCAAAATTTTTGTTTAAATCAAATCCTGAAATTCCCGTCTTCATCCTGGCCTGGACTACTACACCCTGGACCCTGCCTGCAAATAGTGCTCTGGCTATTGGTAACAAGATCAGCTATGTACTGGTTAGGACTTTTAACCCTTATACCCACAAGCCTGTACAATTAGTATTGGCAAAAAATTTAGTCCCACTTTATTTTGGGAATTCAGTAAGTCACCGGATAGAGGATTATAGACCAGGTGATCAACAAATACCGCACAAAATTATTAAGGAGTTTCCGGGTACGGCATTAGTTGGCATGGATTATCATCAGCTAATGCCATATGTACCCTTGCCAAAGCCAGCTTTTAGAGTGGTGGCGGGTGATTTTGTGACCACTGAGGAGGGAACCGGGATTGTTCATATCTCCAAGACATTTGGATCTGATGACTACCGGATCTGCGTGCAGTATGGTATTCCTGGAGTTACCGTAAAAGACCATGACGGCAATGAGGTTCCTATTGTTGATAAGAAGGGAAGATTTGTGGCCGAGATCACAGATTTTGCCGGCATGTATGTGAAGAATTATAACGACCAGGATGAAAGTGATCAAAACTACAAATCCACGGATGTTCTGATTTCTATTAAATTAAAGGAAGAAAATAAGGCCTTTAAAGTTGAAAAGTACGAGCACTCATACCCACACTGCTGGAGAACTGATAAGCCAGTATTGTACTACCCATTGGACAGCTGGTTTATTAAAACCACAGCCTTCAAGGAAAGGTTAGTAGAGTTGAACCAACAAATTAACTGGAAACCAGCATCTACCGGTAGTGGGCGATTCGGCAACTGGCTGAAAAATCTGGTAGACTGGAATCTTAGTCGTTCAAGATTTTGGGGCACACCCTTACCAATCTGGAGAACTGAAGATGGTATCGAGGAGCGCTGCATAGGTTCGTTTGAAGAACTAAAACAAGCCGTTGTAAAATCCGTGGCAAAGGGTTTTATGAAGGAATCCCTAACTGATGATTTTGATTTTCACCGCCCATTTGTTGATGAGGTAATATTGGTGAGCTCCCAAGGCCATAAAATGTTTAGGGAACCGGACCTTATCGATGTTTGGTTTGACTCTGGTGCAATGCCCTATGCGCAGTGGCACTTTCCGTTTGAAAATAAAGAAAAGTTCAAAGCGGCATTTCCAGCTGATTTTATTGCAGAAGGCGTAGATCAGACGCGTGGTTGGTTTTTCACGCTACACGCCATTGCAGGAATGTTGTTTGATTCGGTGGCATTTAAAAACGTGATTTCCAATGGACTCGTTTTGGATAAAAACGGCAATAAAATGTCTAAACGTTTGGGGAATACCGTAGATCCTTTCAATACCATCGATGAGTATGGGGCTGATGCCACCCGATGGTACATGATCACCAACGCCAATCCCTGGGATAATCTGAAATTTGATATATCAGGGGTCCAGGAAACCCAGAGAAGATTTTTCGGGACCTTGCAAAACACCTATGCTTTTTTTGCAATGTACGCCAATATTGACGGCTTTACATTCTCTCAGGAAGATGTTGATCCACAACATCTAAAAGAAAGTGACCGCTGGATAATGTCAAGGTTGAATAGCCTGATAAAAGAAGTGGACGAAGCTTATGACGACTATGAGCCGACCAAAGCCACCCGGGCAATCCAGGACTTTGTGGTTGCGGATCTTAGCAACTGGTATGTGAGGTTGAATCGCAAGCGTTTTTGGAACCCCGCTTCGCTGGAGTCCGCAGCTAGCATGGACAAGGTAGCGGCATACCAGACCTTATATCATTGTCTGAAGGTAATTGCAAAGCTTTCAGCTTCAGTGGCCCCATTCTATTCTGATCATCTGTATCGTGACTTGAATATCGTAAGTGGAAAGGAAGCTCATGATTCTGTGCATTTGAGTAGTTTCCCGGTCTCAGACGAGGGTAAAGTGGACCAGGAATTGGAAGAAAAGATGCACCTGGCACAGGATATAAGCTCCTTGGTACACCGCCTACGCAAAAAGCATAGAATTAAGGTACGACAACCTTTGACTAAGGTATTAATTCCCATACTCAGAGAGAAAACCCGCCATCAGATCCAATCTGTGGAGGATTTGATCAAGTGGGAGGTAAATGTTAAGGAAGTTGAATACGTAGATGACACTTCCGGTATTCTGGTAAAAAGAGCAAAACCAAATTTCAGAAGACTGGGTAAAAAATATGGCCCACTCATGAAGGACTTGAGTAATAAGATACAGCATTTCCATCATGACGAAATCAAGGTATTGGAACAGGGAAGTCAACTTGAGGTCCACATAGGCAATCAAACAGTGTACTTAACAGTAGAAGATGTCGAGGTCATTTCAGAAGACATCCCAGGTTGGTCCGTAGCAAATGAAGGGTCGCTAACAGTGGCTTTGGATATTACTATAACCGAGGACCTTAAAAAGGAAGGTATTGCACGGGACGTGATCAATAGGGTTCAGAATTTGAGGAAAGAGATGGGACTGGAAGTTCAAGACAAGATTAATATTGTTTTTGAAAAGAGCAATCACCTGGTAAACAAGGCCTTGGAAGCTAATCAGAAGTATATATGCCAGGAAACTCAAGCGCTGTCACTAAAATTTCAGGAAGAGTTGAAGGACGGGAAACTGTTAGAAATGGATGAGATTAAGCTAAAGGTGAAAATTGGAGTTTAATCCCTGATGGAGCATATTAAATATTATATTATAAGCTTGTTCATTGTTTTGGCAGATCAAAGCTCCAAGTTAATGGTTCATCTAAATATGGAACTGGGCGAAGAAACTGCAGTACTTGGAGATTGGTTTAAATTGCACTATGTGCTGAACCCGGGCATAGCTTTCGGAATAGAATTCGATTTCATATACGGTAAACTTCTGCTGAGTATCTTCCGGATACTGGCTGTGGTAGGTATTGCTTATTATCTCTACTTCATGGCCAGAAAGAACATCCATAGTTCCATGTTGATTTCCTTATCATTGATTCTGGCAGGTGCTCTGGGTAACGTGATTGATAGCACGTTTTATGGGGTTATACTTGATAATGCCCCTGGCAATGCAGTTTCTCCCTGGTTTCATGGGCAGGTGATTGATATGCTGTATTTCCCATTGTACCATGGAACCTTTCCAGAATGGTTCCCGGTTTGGGGCAGTCAGACTTTTCAGTTTTTTAGACCTGTTTTTAATATAGCGGATGCCAGTATTTTCGTTGGAGTCACATTTATATTAGTTTTTCAGAAACGATTCGTATTGACTGAATCATCTTCCCAAGATGAGGTAGCATTTAAAACCAGGTCCCTTTGAAATACACAAAATATTTACTGATCTCAGTATTAGTGATTACTGTTGACCAGGCGGTTAAGTTGGCAGTACATTCCAATATGGCACTGAACAGTGAGTTTTCCGTCTTCGGTGATTGGTTTCGGATCCACTACATACTTAACAGTGGTATGGCGTTTGGGCTCAAGGTTGACTGGGAATACGGCAAATTGCTGTTGACGGTTTTTCGCTTGTTTGCCATGGGAGGGATCGGATATTACTTGATTTCTCTAATTAATAGACAGGTACCGCAAGGCTTATGTTGGTCAATAGCGTTAATTCTTGGCGGTGCGGTGGGAAACCTGATTGACAGTGTATTTTATGGGGTATTTCTAGATAACGCTCCCCTGAGTGCAGTTACCCCCTGGTTTCATGGCCAGGTAATTGACATGCTCTATTTTCCCATCATCCAAACCACTTTTCCGAGTTGGTTGCCGATTTGGGCAGGGCAAAGCTTTGAATTTTTTCGACCAATCTTCAATGTGGCTGATGCGTCAATTTTCATGGGCGTTGCCATAATCCTTATTTTTCAAAAGCACTTCTTCCCTGATAAATCCAAAAAGTGAAGCTCGCCGATTGCATAGTTTAGAATCCTGCAACAACGCTCACCCGCCAGGCGCTAAGCACCACACGCCACGCGCCACTCGCAACAAATTCTCTACAGACCTTACACGTGCCCATTAATGCCCCTGTTTATATTCTAAATCAGGGGTGAAACCAATACTTTGTAACTAATACAAATTCTTACTTCGTGGTCTTAACAGGCCTCTATAAACCTGTGAAGTTTAAAAAACCTAAGTTGCAATGATCAAAACTCGTCTCACCGGTAATCTATTGCTTGCCTGTTCCCTGGTAATATTTGCACTGATACTGAGTGAATCTGGCTTAAAAGCGCAAAATACCGTTGGAATCGGCACTTCATCCCCTAATTCTAATGCTGTCTTGGATTTAGTAAGCCCCAATGGAAATCAGGGAATATTGATGCCCAGAATTACCACTACACAACGTCAGGGAATGGCCTCCTCCTTGGGAAGCGGAGAAACCGGACTGGTAGTATTTGATACTGATCTTGAGCAGTTCTTTCATTGGGTGGATACCTCCTGGGTAGCGGGTCTCGGAGCATTCTCGGATATTGCCGGGGGTGATCTGCAAGGGAACTTTCCTAATCCAACCCTACGATCGGATGTGGTTAATTCAGCAACTATCCTGGATGGATCTATATCTACCGTGGATCTGGCAGATAATTCAGTGGACAGCAACAAAATTCTGGATAACACAATTGCTGCTGTTGACATCGCAACCGATGCAGTGGGCAGCGATGAAATCATCACTGGGGCGGTTAGCTCTGATGAAATAGCTGATGGCAGTATTCAATCCGTAGATATCGCAACAGGAGCTGTTACCACCTCAAACATTGCTGATGCTACCGTAGAAACTACGGATATCGCCAGTGGAGGGAATAATAAAGTTTTGATTACTACCGCCGCAGGTACGGTATTCTGGGAGAACATTACTCTTTTTGAGACCAGTACGCTTGCAGAAGGGAGCATTTTTGTAGGTGACGTATCCAATACCGCTGCTGCATTGAATGCTAAAGGATTTGGTAGAATTTTAATTGGTGATGGCACTTCGGTACAATCTCTTAACATAAACGGTGACATTAATCTATCTGCCACCGGAGATGCTCAAATAAACCCCGGTGTAATAGGCAGTACGGAGGTGACAGATAATAGCTTATCAAGGGACGACATTGCCCCCAATGCCATAGAAGCCTCAGAACTTGCGGATAATGCTGTTGACAACGGCGCTATTCAGGACAATGCGATTTCCACTGCCAAAATCCAGGACAGCGCTATTAACAGCCAAAAATTAGCAGCAGATGCAGTCACCAGTGCCAAGATAAATGATGGCACCATAGCTGCTTCGGACCTGGCTGATGACGCTGTAGGCACCGCTAAGATTGATGGCGAGGGCTCTTCAAATGCAGTTATGACCACTACCGCTGCGGGTAATCCTCAATGGGAAAGCAGATCCAATTTTGGCACCTCCAATTTGCCCAATGCCAATGTTTTCGTGGGAGACGCCGGTGGAAGCTCCCAGCCACGCCCTATTAGTGGTGACATAACCTTAAGCAATACAGGTATCGTACAAATAAATAACGATGTTGTCGGAACAAATGAAGTAACCGATAATTCAATAACCGTGGACGATATTGGTCCAAATGCCATCGAGTCGTCAGAACTGGCAGATAATGCCGTGGATACCGGTGCAATTCAATCCAATGCCGTAACCACCGCAAAAATATCCGATAATGGTGTGACGCTAGCCAAAATAGACGGAGCTGGTAATAACGACGCCATATTAACTACCGACGGAGCCGGAAACCCTCAATGGGAGGCCAAATCTGGTCTGGATATTGATCCAACTAATGAGATACAGGACCTTACTTTGGCCGCAAATACTTTGGGATTAACCGGTGACCCTACTACAGTAGATTTATCGGGGTACCT
>PVMK01162210.1_pt1 | contig 142116 bp, 133 predicted proteins | sample 1853481 | NCBI WGS metagenome assembly PVMK01 (sample SAMN08533507, study PRJNA380276) | Marine sediment metagenome, whole genome shotgun sequencing project.
GTTTGAAGAGGGAGACATTGAGCGTAAAGACTTTTTAAGATTGCTCAATCTGGATATGAAAAAGGATCTGCCTGTTTATCTTTCTACTTCATCAGGACCTTTGGTAACAGTAAGATCAGTTCGGGATGTTATTGAATTCAATAAGAAGGACTCTTTAAATATTATGCCATACGGACAAAAACTATTTGAAGGTATTGTGGCAGATCATGCCACGGACGAAGAATTTGGCGACATAAAGAAATCGCTTAAAATGGCCGGAAGAACCTATTTTGATACCCCAATGGAAGCGCATAATTTGGATGCCATTTTATCCATTAATAATTATCACGCCGGTTGGGCGGCTGTGGCCGAATACCCTGCTTTAACGGTACCTATGGGCTATGCAGAAAATGGAGCGCCAAAAGGATTGACCTTTATTGCAAAACCCTTACAGGAAAGGAAACTTTTAAGATGGGGATATGCTTTTGAGCAGGGTTCACAGAAACGAAGGATGCCTACAGATTATAATTAGTCGTTTTTTATCTAATAATCTACGCATTAACCCAATTGGTTGTATCTTTGCGCCCTGATAAAAAAGAATGCGTACAAAATCACTACATAAAAATAAAATTAACGTCGTTACTTTGGGATGCTCGAAGAATGTCTATGACAGTGAAGTGTTGATGGGGCAACTTAAGGCTAACAATAAAGATGTTGTCCATGAGCAGGAAGGTAATATTGTGGTGATCAATACCTGTGGATTTATCAATAACGCCAAAGAAGAAAGTATAAATACCATCCTGGAATATGTACAGAAGAAGGAAGAGGGCAATGTCGATAAAGTTTTTGTGACCGGTTGTTTGAGCGAACGGTATAAGCCCGATCTGCAAAAAGAGATACCAAATGTGGATCAGTATTTTGGCACCACCGAATTACCCAATTTGCTCAAAGCTCTTGGCGCCGATTATAAGCATGAATTGATTGGGGAGCGTATAACCACAACCCCTAAGAACTATGCCTATTTAAAAATTGCCGAAGGTTGCGACAGGCCCTGTAGTTTTTGTGCGATTCCTTTAATGCGGGGAAAACACCGTTCTACCCCTATTGAAGAAATTATTACAGAGGCCGAGAATTTGGCGGCTAAAGGAGTTAAAGAATTGATCTTAATTGCACAAGATCTTACTTATTATGGGTTGGATATTTATAAGAAACGCAATCTATCAGAACTTCTCAAAGCCCTTGTAAAAGTTGAAGGTGTGGAATGGATACGATTACATTATGCCTTTCCTACAGGATTTCCAATGGACGTATTGGAAGTTATGAAAACCGAACCAAAGATTTGTAATTATATCGATATTCCTTTACAGCATATCTCGGATTCAATTTTAAAAAGTATGCGTCGCGGAACAACACAGGCCAAAACCACGAAATTATTAAGGGAATTTCGTGAAGCCGTTCCCGAGATGGCGATTCGTACTACCTTGATTGTTGGTTACCCCGGAGAGTCCGAAACCGATTTTCAGGTTCTTAAAAATTGGGTACGCGAGATGCGTTTTGAACGACTGGGGTGTTTTACCTATTCGCATGAAGAAAATACACATGCCTTTAATTTGGTCGATGATGTTCCGGAAGAAGTAAAGCAAGACCGTGCCAACCAGATCATGGAACTGCAATCGCAAATATCATGGGAACTCAACCAGGAACAAATAGGAAAGACCTTTAAGGTGGTTATAGATAGGAAAGAAGGGGATTATTTTGTGGGACGTACCGAATTCGATTCTCCCGATGTTGATAATGAAGTCCTAATTAATGCAACCAAAACCTATTTAAAGACCGGGGAGTTTGCTACAGTAGAGATTACCGATGCTTCAGATTTCGACCTTTATGGAGCTGCCATTTTACCATCCTGAGCACGAATTGGTATATAATTAAGGTTTAACGCGTTTAAGCTGTTTTATGATCTTTTTTATAGCAGATTCTATAGATTTTTCCGGTTCTATAATATTATAAGGCCCCCAAAATTCGGGGTCTGAAAAACCAGATGCTTCATCGGCCAGGATTACCGTAGGTTTAAGGCCATTGTCAGGTTTTGTTTTCCCAGTGGTATTTTGCTCCCAGTCCGTTACGGCCATTTCAATACTTAAAGTGTAGTTACTGCTAAAAAGTTTACCTTTCCATTTAATATTAAATTCCAACTGAATGTTACTATAACCATAAAACCATTTTCCGTCCACCGTTTTGTAATCTACTCTATAAGCGGCCTGAATGGGGTAAACACGTACTTTTCTTGGCTTTTTACGAACAAATAAATTCGTGGCACTAGCTCTGTCCTCGACATTAAGACTATATACCGCACTTGTTAATGCAAATGTTTCAGAGTCAATATATAATTTCCCGTAATAGAGGGGTGAGACGACATTCGATTTTTGTTCAAATTTTACAACATATACCTGGCGGTCATTAATTTCTGTGGATGGTTCAAATTTAAACTGATAATACGGAAAGGTGCTTTGGGTAAAAATATACTCCGGGTATTTCACCACATCCGCATATAAAGCACTGAAAGGACCCCCCTGAAGTTTTAAGGCCAGAGTATCGAGTCTGGAATAGTTGGTATTCTTACGGGATTTAATGAGTTTTATGGCGTCCTTGATCCTTGACGCATATGGCTGCTTGTAGATTTTTACGACGGCCTCGGATAAGGAGGCATTTTTCTTACGCTTTTTAATGGTTTCTCTATAAAACGCAGTCATTATAGTGGGATTGTTATAATAACTTTTTGCCTTCCTGTTTAACGCGGCTTGTACCAGTGCTCGGGCACTTTTCGGAATATTAAATTTAACCAGCTGTAATTTGGTAATGGCAGGGTTAAGTGCAATTTCATTGTTCTTTCGATTGAGTTGCCCGAGTGGAATTACTAGTTTTTCATAACCTAAAAAAGAAATAATAATGACCTCATCCACAAGGTTATTAGGTACTTTAAGTAAAAACTCCCCTTCTTTATTGGTTACTGTTCTAATATTTGAACCATTTACAGTTACATCGGCAAAAATTAGAGGTTCTTTGGGTTATAGCATCAACTACCACACCCTTAAATTCTACATAAGATTGAGAAACTTTCTGGGTATTAAATTGATTTAAGATGTTAGCACGAGTATTTAGGGGAGAGGCTATTAAAAAAAATAGAACTCCATAAGAAATAAAGAATCTCATGGTTTTATTAAAGCCCACTTCATTCATAACTATTTATTTTACTAAATACGCAGGCTTAAGATACTGAAAATTTACTTTTTGATTCATACAATTATATAATTTAACAGTTTTATCGATTTACGATTTACGATTTACGATTTACAGAATTACGGATCAACGAATTAACAAATTAACATATTATCGAATCAAGGAATTGGAATATGGGATTTGATAAATGTAATTTTTGAAACGTAAAAAGATCAGCAGATATTGGCTAAATCTCTGTCATCAGTGTTCTAAATTGAATATAACGGGATATAAACAATTATTAAAATAACAGTGGAACCAAATAAATGAATTCTACAGTTCAAAAGTATTATTATTCACAAAGAAAATGGCATTTACCAAAAACAGCTTCCCATTTTCCCAAAAACTTCGGAAAACGGTATTGTCAACCATATATATTATACTACCCGAACCTAAACGCTCCTCTCCAAAAATTAAGGAATTGTTCAATTTTTTTATAGCCTCGCTACCGGCAAAACCGGAAACTTTGACTGGTTGTTCACCAATGCGGGCAATATTATATCCACTTTCCAGTAAATTATACGAAGCGCTTCCCTGTTTGAGCGAAAAATAAGTATCGGGATATCCAAAGGCCATTGGATGTGTGTAATCTACATGGGTTTTAAAAATGGCCCCGGTAATTAATTCTTTGGCGTTTTCCCGTTCCCGGTCGGCATAGAGGACCAAATTGTCGGTTTCATCGTCCTCATCTTCATTTTTATTACACTTTAATCCATAACCATCCTTATCTGCAAAGGCCTGTAATGCTCTGCCTATAGCAATAACTTTGCCGCCTTTTTCAATCCAGGGTCTCAATTTTTCCATGCCTGCTTCGTTTAGAATACCATTGTAATTTCCGTCAGGCACAATCAGGACATTGTATTTATCCAGGTTTATTTTTTCAAGGTGTTCGGTGTTTATTGATGTTACGGGATAATGTAATTGCTGCTCAAAGAAATGCCATAAAGCGCCATAATTTAAAGAGGACGTGCTTTTGCCCGATAAGAGGGCAATCTTTTGCTTATTTACCAGCTTAATATCCGGTGATCCAAAATCCGGGCCACTTTTTGAAAATCCGGATGCAATGGCATTTAATTTTCGATTATATGTGGTTGCAGTGGCCACCAACAGATCATCAAAGTTTGTAATATTTTTATTGTCACCTCTTACGATTATAAGCGAGCCTCTATCGAAAGTATAACCATCGGTGGTCAAAGGTTTTTCAGTAAAGCGAACCTTAATGTCCTGCTTTAAAAGATCGGCTAAAAATTCGGCATCTTTAAGACTGTCCCAGCGAATGATATATCCCGTGGCATTGTTATTTTTAGTATTGGTAACCCGGTTTGAAACCGAAGGGGTTGCCGGGATTAAACTCGTACTGGCAACGGTTTCAAGTCCATAAGCATAAGGAACACTCCACGCCGTAATATCGTAGGTTAACGAATCACTTAATTTAGCATCTGGTTCAAAAAGTACTTTAACCATTTTTCCTTTTGGCTGGTTTGTACTAACAACTAAATCTTTGGACGTTGTATTCATGCTTCCCGGCGCATTTGAAGAATACTTTAAACCATTTACTTTTCCGTTGGATGCATTGCCATAAGCAATTTCATGTTTGTCAAGCAGCGCTTTCAAGGACTCAATTTTATCATCGTCGCCCTTTAGGACATAGCTCTTATATTTTAGATTGGAAGTATTGAAGAATTTTTTAAATTCTGTATTGAGTTGTGTGGCATTTTTGGAAGAGATCTCAACAGTAGATAAACCGGTAACTGTATGATGTGTTAACCGATCAACCAGGGTCAACACTTCGCCTCCGTCATTTAAAACACCTAATCCTCCACGGCCATGGCCCCCTTGTTCGTAGGTCATTCCAATGGCTCCCATGTAAGTAGGATAGGTATCCCCATAACTTGGATATAACAGATCAAATTGTTCGCGGGTAAAATACAGCCACCCATTGGCATCAAAATATCTGGCATGATTCTTTCCTATCTGCGTTTGAAAATCGCGCTGCCAGTCGCTTATAATTTCATGATAGGGCTCGGCTGCCGGAGCAAAATAGTAAGGTTCATTAAATCCTTGTTCATGAAAATCGACATGGACATGCGGTAACCATTTATTATATATTTTTAAACGCGATGCCGATTCTATTTGTGAAGCCCAGGCCCAATCGCGATTGAGATCGAATAAATAATGATTGGCCCGTCCCCCGGGCCAGGGCTCATTATGCTCACTGGCCTGTTGATCTATATCGTAAGGCTTACTGGATGTTTCATTGAACCAGTTTGCATAGCGATCGCGGCCATCGGGATTAATACAGGGATCAATAATAACCACCGTATTTTTTAACCAGTCTTGTTTTTCGGTCAAAAGGGTATAAATGGTTTTCATAGAAGCTTCCGTACTGGAGGCCTCGTTACCATGAACATTGTAGCTTAACCAGACAATGGCAATGGCATCAGCAGTAGGATTGCCCGCGACTATACCCGCTTTTTTAAGATTATTTATCCTGATCTCTTCCAGGTTCCTCATATTCTCTTTAGAAGAAATATAGGCCACATATAGTGGCCTTCGCTCATAGGTTTCTCCATATTTTTGCAACTTGACCTGTTCCGGCATTTGTGATGCTACATGTTTAAAATAATCTACCACCTGATGATGACGCGAAAACTGAGTTCCCAATTCGTAACCAAGAAATTCGCCGGGAGTTTTAATTTGTTGCCCAATTGTAATGGATACGCTACTTAATACGACAAACAAAACTTGATATAATCTATGCATTATGCTCTTAATTTTATTAAAAATGAGGATAAAGATAGCAACCGAATCTGAATTAACTAAAATTTAGGAGTTAAAATATATAAGAGCATTATATTTACGCAAGAATTGATAATTAACCATGCCAGCAGACTGTATTCCGTTTAAAGACACCAATTATTTCTCATCGTTAATTTGCGATTATTTGGATGAAAAACCAGAATTAAGATCCTTCTATAATCGATTTCCTAACCTCCAAAACTTTAAACTTCAAATTGAAGAAAAAAAGGGGTGCGTTAAAACATCATCCAGAACTGTTTTAACCAAAGTCTTAAAAAGACAGTATCAAAACACGAAAACATCGGCGCTTACCATCCAAAATATTGAGGCCTTAAAAAAGGAAAATACGTTTACAATAACGACAGGTCATCAACTTAATTTGTTTACCGGTCCTTTGTATTTTCTGTATAAGATCATTTCAACAATTAATCTTACGGTTCAGTTGAAGCAGGAATATCCGGAGAATAATTTTGTGCCCGTGTATTGGATGGCAACGGAAGACCATGATTTTGAAGAAATAAATTATTTCAATTTTAAAGGAAAGAAAGTGCATTGGAACGTTGAATCTAACGGTGCAGTCGGTGAAATAAGTACAAATGGATTGGAAGAGGTCTTTAAAATATTTTCTTCGGAATTAGGACATGGCAATAACGCCGATGTTTTAAGGAGACTTTTTGAAGATGCATACTTAAAACATGACAGTTTAGCCAAAGCCACACATTTTCTTGCGGACACATTATTTTCAGAATACGGATTGGTCATTATTGATGCTAATGATATCGATTTAAAACGTTTGTTCATTCCTTATGTGGAAAAAGAATTGCTGGAAAAAGTGTCATATAATACCGTTGTAAACTCTAATGCAGCATTAGAAAAACAGTATAACATTCAGGTTAACCCAAGAGAAATAAATTTATTTTATTTGACCAAAGGGTTACGGGAGCGTATTGTTGAAAGAGATGGCAAATATTATGTGAATGAAACAAATATTTCCTGGATAAAAAGTGATTTATTGAAGGAATTACATGAACATCCCGAACGTTTTTCGCCAAATGTAATCATGAGGCCCTTATATCAGGAAGTCATATTGCCTAACCTTTGTTATATTGGTGGAGGTGGAGAACTGGCATATTGGTTACAATTGAAGGATTATTTTAATGCCGCAAATATACCTTTCCCGATACTCTTGCTTCGGAATTCAGTATTGATTAAAACTGAAAAGCAAACCGAAAAAATTAAAAAACTAAACCTGTCGTTAAAAGAATTATTTTTAAAGCAACAGGATTTGTTGAATAAACGTGTAAAAGGGCTTTCTAAAATAAATATAGATTTTTCAAACCAAAAAGAGCATTTACAAAAACAATTTAAAGACCTGTACCTTTTGGCAGAGCAAACCGATGGATCGTTTTTAGGGGCTGTAGCTGCTCAGGAGAAGAAACAATTAAAGGGTCTGGCAAATCTCGAAAAGCGATTACTAAAGGCGCAAAAACGGAAGTTTGAGGAACATGTAGATCGAATCACCGATCTTCAAAACGAACTTTTTCCGGGAAAGAGCCTGCAAGAACGCAATCTAAATTTTTCAGAAATTTATCTTCAATTTGGAGACCAATTAATCCATAAGTTAGTATTAAATTTACAACCTCTTAAAGGCGAATTTTTAATACTTAATTTATAACCCGAAATGCATGAAATAGATATTGACTTAGTTGAGATGACCATGGATGTCATGAAGTATGCCATCGATAGAATTTCGGCTCCAACACGCAGTATAGGAAAGCCAAAAAAAGAAGAAGAACTTAAGGCACTGGTTGGTGAAACTATTACCGAAGAAGGTATTGGTGGTGAACAAGCCTTTAGTTTATGGAAGAAGCATTTGATGAAAACCAACGTCCCTGTGGACCATCCGCGGAATTTGGCTTTTGTCCCGGCATCACCCACAAGAGCGGCGGTAATGTTCGATCTGGTAACTTCGGCCTCATGCATTCATGGCGCATATTGGATGGAAGGCGCTGGTGGTATTTTTTGTGAAAATGAAGCCATGAAATGGATTGTTTCCTTAACGGGAATGCCTGAAGGCACATTTGGCGTTTTTACAAGCGGAGGAACCGCCGCAAACTTATCGGCCATTGTAACGGCCCGGGAATATTGGAGAAGTCTTGACGAGCAGAATAAAGTGGAAAAAGGTTTAATTATCACGTCCATTGGCGCACATTCCTCTATAAAGGCCATGGCGAAGGTGGTGGATGTTGATGTTCTATTAGTGGATACTGAAGACAGTTTAGAAGCCGGTGCACTTCAGCAAGCAATACATAAATTAACCCCTCATCAAAGGCAACGGTTATTTGCCGTCGTGGCAACAGGAGGAACCACAAATGCCGGAATCATTGACGACCTGGAAGGTATTGCTTCGGTTTGTAAAAAGGAAAAATTATGGTATCACGTCGATGCCGCTTATGGTGGCGGTGCTTTGGTTGCCGATTCTGTAAGACATTTATTTAATGGCATAGAAAAGGCCGATAGTATTACTATTGATCCCCATAAATGGATGTTTTCACCTTACGATTGTGGAGCCGTTATTTATAAAGATCCGGAATTGGCTAAAAATGCACATTCGCAACAAGGTTCATATTTAGATATATTTAAAGATGAAGGCGCACATGGATTTAATCCGACCGATTATCAAATTCAGCTCACCAGACGCGTTAGGGGTTTGCCCCTTTGGTTCTCTTTGGCTACCCATGGCACAGATAGCTATAAAAGAGCGGTAGAACGAGGTTTAGAATTGGCACAAATAGCAGGTAGAATGATAGAAGAACACCCTAATTTAGAGCTCGTAAGAGCCCCCAGTTTATCCTGTGTCCTGTATAGAAGAAAAGGATGGCAGCCCGAAGATTATACACATTGGACCTACGAAAATCATCGGAAAGGTTTTGCACTTGTAACACCCACAAAATGGAAAAATGGTGATGTTTTTGAAACCGTTTCAAGATTCTGTTTTATCAATCCCGATACTACCGAAAATGATATTGAAGTGATATTGGATTCTATGGCTTAATCGCAGGTGCACTAAAATTATGGAGTACTTAAAGTAACTTAAAGTTGAAAGTACAAGGTTAATTTAAGCTTTAACTTTAGGCATTTAAGGCACTCTAAACTTTAGATACTTTAATAGGTTAAAATATTTAAAAATTCATATTCCGTTTTCCTTTTTAATATTACTTTTGCACATGCAGCATAACAAGGTATTAATTTTAGATTTCGGTTCGCAATACACCCAGCTTATTGCACGTAGAGTTAGAGAACTTAACATTTATTGTGAAATACACCCATTTAACAAAATTCCAAATCACGTAAAAGACTATAATGCCGTAATCCTTTCCGGCAGCCCCTTTTCTGTAAGGGGAGATGAAGCCCTTCATCCCGATTTATCGCAAATACGAACTAAAAAACCCCTATTGGGTATTTGCTACGGAGCCCAGTATTTCGCCCATTTCTCAGGTGGGAATGTAGCACCCTCGAACATAAGGGAATACGGTAGGGCCAACTTGTCTTTTATAAAAGAAGGCGAGGCATTTTTCAATGAAATTTCTCAAGGGAGCCAGGTATGGATGAGCCATAGTGACACCATAAAAGAGTTACCTTCTAACAGTGTTCTATTGGCGAGTACAAACGATGTCCAAAACGCGGCTTTTAAGATTGAAGGCGAACCGACCTATGGCATCCAGTTTCATCCGGAAGTTTATCATACGACTGATGGGAAAAAGATACTTGAAAATTTCCTGGTAAACATTGCAGGAATTCAACAAGATTGGACTCCTGATTCTTTTGTGGAAGAAACGGTTTCCGATTTAAAAGCGCAAATAGGAAACGATAAGGTGGTTTTAGGGATTTCGGGAGGTGTCGACTCCACTGTCGCGGCGACATTACTCAATAAGGCCATTGGGAAAAACTTATTTTGCATTTTCGTAAATAACGGGCTACTTCGTAAACACGAGTTTGAGAGTGTTCTTGAACAATACGAAGGAATGGGTCTTAATGTTAAAGGTGTAGATGCTTCGGCACGTTTTTTGGATGCTTTAGCTGGAATAGACGATCCGGAAAAAAAACGAAAGGCCATTGGTCGTGCCTTTATTGAAGTATTCGATGATGAGTCCCATCGTATTGAAGATGTAAAATGGTTGGCACAAGGCACCATTTACCCCGATGTAATCGAAAGTGTTTCGGTTACGGGAGGGCCAAGTGCTACCATTAAGAGTCATCATAACGTTGGCGGGTTACCGGATTTTATGAAGTTGAAAGTGGTGGAGCCATTAAAGAGCTTGTTTAAGGACGAGGTCCGAAGAGTGGGGGCTTCCATGGGAATAGACGCGGCCATTTTGGGGCGTCATCCCTTCCCGGGACCCGGATTGGCCATTAGGATATTAGGGGATATTACCTCTGAAAAGGTTCGTATATTACAGGATGTTGATGCCATTTTTATTAAGGGTCTAAAAGATTGGAAATTGTATGATAAGGTCTGGCAGGCGGGCGCGATGCTCCTGCCGATTAATAGTGTTGGCGTTATGGGCGATGAACGGACTTACGAAAAATGTGTGGCCCTTAGAGCTGTAGAAAGCACGGATGGTATGACGGCCGATTGGGTAAATTTACCCTACGAATTTTTACAAAAAATGTCGAACGAAATAATAAATAGGGTAAAAGGCGTTAATAGAGTAGTGTATGATATTAGTTCGAAACCGCCGGCAACCATCGAATGGGAATAGAAGGGATTAGAAATGGGTTATTTAAAATTATTGGTCGTCCCAAATATTAATAAATACCGTATATAGTTCAAATATTGAATTTACAATTTGTATAGATGAGAAAATTAGTAATCACTTTAAGTTTTGTTTTTTTAATAATCTTTAGTAACAGCGCTCAGGACTTCAAAACCCATAAGGTAATGGCAGGGGAGACAATAGAAAGTATTGCTAAAATTTATAGGGTTACCCCATTCGATATTTATGCTTTAAATCCGGATGCCAAAACCCAACTTCAACTCAATTCCATTTTAATCATTCCTAAATCCCGGGTATTGGAAACCCCCATTAAAACTGAAAGCAAAGAGCTGCTAAATTATAAATCTCATAAGGTTAAGCGTAAGGAAACTTTATACAGCATATCAAAGAAATATAATGTTACCATCGATGAGATCAAAAAATTTAATACCCAATTATATTCCAATAATTTAAAGAAGGGGGATAAAATAAATATTCCGCGTTTTAGGACCGTTATGGTTACCAGTAACCTTGGCAATACAATAAGGATATATAAAGTGTTGCCAAAGGAAGGCAAGTGGCGCGTGGCCTATAAGTTTGGGATTACCGTTTTGGAATTGGAACAATTAAACCCAGATATGGGTGAAACACTGTTTGAAGGACAGGAGATTAACGTACCGAATATAGCGGATAATGAAGAAAAAGCGATCGAAGATGAATTTGGTTATTATAAAGTACAGCCCAGGGAAGGGTTTTACCGGTTAAAACTGAAATTAGGCCTTTCGCAAACCGAACTGGAGGGATTGAACCCCGAATTGATCGATAGTGGTCTAAAGAACGGAATGGTATTAAAAGTGCCTTTGGATGTTGAGAATAATATTCTTAATGCCGATGTGGAACGCTCTGTTCTATGGGATAAGATAAACAATTTTGAGACCAAGCGTATTGCCGTTATGTTACCATTCAGGCTCAATCGCATTGATCTGGATTCTGTTCAGGAGGTCAAAGATATCATCCGCCAGGAAGGCCTGTTAAGTGTGTCACTGGATTTTCATTCAGGCGTTCTTATGGCTTTGGACTCGGCAAAGCAATTGGGGCTGTCGACAAAACTGGATGTATTCGATACCAAGGGGCAGATAAATGAGGTTGCCCGCATTTTAAGGGCTAACGATTTTTCCGATTACGACGCTGTTATAGGACCCTTTACCTCCAATAATTTTGAGCGGGCTTCCGCAATTCTTAAGACAGATAATGTCCCGATAATTTCACCGGTGACGAAGCCTAAAGCCTTATATAGCAATGTCTTTCAGACCATTCCTTCGGACGAGTTATTATATAAAAAAATGGTGGCATTCGTGAAACAGGATACCCTCCCTAGCCATATGATCATAATTTCGGATTCCAAGCATAGAGCTACAAGTAATGCCCTTAAGGCGGAATTCCCTCGTGCCAAACAAATCTTTTCAAGAAAAGATGAAGACGGAAAGGAAGCCTACTACATTATAATTGAAGATGTTGAGGAGCAATTTAAGGAAGGCCGGAACATTGTATTTTTGGAGACCTCTAACGAAGGATTTGTATCTAATGTGTCCAGCATGATCAATTCTTTTAACGGTGTTGATGAGGAATTGGAGATAGAGCGGGAGGTCATTCTTATGACCACCAATAAGAATAGGGCCTTTGAGGGGTTAAACATCTCTAATTACGATCTTTCCAAATTAAAGTTTCAATACCCATCTGTAAACAGGTCCTATGATGTAGATCAAAGCAATAGTTTTGTTTCGGGCTACAAGAAAAAATATGGTGCACCACCAAACCGTTATGTAACCCGGGGCTTCGACCTTACGATGGATATTTTATTGCGCCTTGCCACAGCCGAGGACCTTTACAAAGCCTCCAATAGCGATGTTGAGACCGAATACATAGAGAATAAATTCCGTTACTCTAAAAAGCTCTTTGGGGGGTATTATAATGAAGCCGCTTATATAGTGAGATATGAAGACCTTAAAATCGTAGAAGTAAAACAATGAAGGCTAAAGTAACATACCTGGGTAATCTTCGCACCGAGAATGTGCATGTAAAATCGGGCGCTACCTTTATCACCGATGCCCCTACCGATAATAAAGGTAAAGGAGAAGCCTTTTCACCTACAGATACCATAGCTACAGGATTAGCCAATTGCATGCTAACGGTTATGGGGATCAAAGCCCGGAATTTGAAGCTGGATATGACTGGCACCACAGCCGAAGTTACAAAGATCATGGCGGCCGACCCCAGGCGGATTTCAAAAGTTGGGATTGTCGTTAATTTTCCTTTTACAGCAGATATAAAACTGCAAAAGATATTGGAACACACCGCGAGAACCTGTCCCGTTGTTTACAGTTTGCATCCCGATATAGAAATGGATATGATCTTTAATTGGAAATAAACGTCACGATGTTCAAATTTTTAGTACTTGTCGTTTTAAGCTGTGTACTTTATCAGGACAATAATGACTCCTTTGTCTGGAGCCCTAACCTGGAACTGCAGTGGAGCGATTTCAAGGGGAATCCTCAACCAAGATACCGCGAGGTCGCACTTACAGCTTCCGGCATCAGATTCGGTCTCTCCACTAAAAAATCCGATACCGAATTGATCGATTTCTCATATCAAATTACGGCCGTATTCTACCCCGATAAATCCTGGCACATCAATAAGCCATTAAGTGATAATATACTGGATCATGAACGCCTGCATTTTGATATTACCGAACTCTTCGCCCGGAAATTTAAAAAACAGATTTCAGAATACGCATTCACGATGAATATCAATGTTGAAACCGAACGCATTTATAATACAATAAATACAGAACTGGATGAAATGCAAAAGCGTTACGATGTGGAAACCAACCATTCTCAAAATATAGAACAACAGAGAAAATGGCAAAACCATATTTCCCTGGAGATCGAAAAGCTATCGTACTACCAATAGGCTTTTTGAAAGTTATCTTAACCCGTATTGAATAAAAGTGTGATAAAAAGTTAAATACAATCTAGAAAATTTGGCGGTTTCAAATAATGCCATGGGATATGTTTCTGTAGCCTGTAAAATTGTCACACGAGTTATAGATTTCTATCGGCTTAAATGCACACTCATTTTGTGAACATTTTAATACCAATGAACGAAATCCACGATGAATAGCATAAAAACAGAAAGATGTTTCCTACCGGATAATTAATGCCTCCTTACCATTGGTGAATGACCCTGAATTCTAAGAGAATGCCCACTGTATATGCGCTTTGTCTAAAGATGGATATTACTCCTATTTGTGCATATAAGTTCTGTTTAATGAATCAGGACATATAGTATTTGCATTGCATTATATAAAAGATATATCTTAGTAAAAGTAAAGCAAAATCCCTCTAACTGAAAGCGATGAATTTCAAAACAAAATTAGATTTTAATTATACTCAAAGCCCAAGGATGAACGAAATGTCCAATAAAAATCTTAAGTCTCAAAAATGAAATCACCATCAATAAAATATTATATAATTCTATTTTATTGTGTTATGCAAAGTGCTGCCGCCCATGCCAATTTTGACTCTTTCCACAATTTAAAAATGGCAATGAACCAAGGGGGAATTGAACAGCCTTATCTAAGTAATTTTTTAAATTTATCCTATGCAAAGGACAGGTTGTCAATAATGGGTGGTGAGCTTATTTCTTCAGTTTTCAGCAATAATGACCTCATCCCAAGATCGAACCTTATAGTAGTTCTATTGGTAATATTCTCTTTACTAATAATTATTATACTGGTTAACTACATACTATATAAAAAAAAGCTGGACTATATTAAGCATTTGGAAGCCAAAAATGTTACTATAAACGACGAAAAAGTAGCCCTGGAATTGCTCGATAAATACAAACAAAAGTTTATCACAATTTTGGCTCATGATATCATCAACCCATTTAATTCCATTATAGGCTTCTCTACAATATTAAAAGAAGATTTCAATACTATTTCCGAGCGCAAGAAAAGGGAATATATAGATGTAATTTGTAAAAGTGCATCCTCGAATTACCAAAATGTAAGGAGACTTTTTAATTGGGCCCGATGTCAGAAATCAAATAATATTATAAATATACTCAAGATGAATCTTAACTCTACAGTAGAAACCGTATTGCAATCTCATTTGATTTTGGCTAAAGAGAAAAATATTAAAATGACCAATGACGTTCCCGAATTTATAACAGTTCATGCAGATGAAAATATTTTGAGTATTATAATTTCCAATTTTATAAATAATGCGATTAAATTTACTCCAAATAATGGAAGCATCGATATTGGTTATAAAATGGATCAGGATGTAGTGCACATATTTGTCCGTGATACTGGAGTTGGATTGTCAGATGATCAATTAAACAACATCTTTAATCCTGACAAAATAGTATCTGCAAAAGGAACCAATGACGAAAAGGGATTTGGATTAGGTCTTAAACTATGCAAAGAATTAGCAGAACTTCATAACGGGAAAATTATCATCCATTCTAATATTAATGCAGGAACTACTGCTTCGTTACTACTCCCTTGTAAATCCGGAGACTAAAGTTTATAGAAAATATATTGTCCAAAGATAGTATAACTTACAATTCTCCAGCTTAACATTTCAATACATCCTTATCAATCGATTTTTGTCTCAATATGCTCAATTTGTTCGCTTGATAATCTTGAAAGTCTTAGAAATGCCAGAATGTGAGTAATTAAAGTTGTAAATGTTATCAGTATCATTGTGATCCCTCCAATTATCAATTTGTCAACAGCCTCCTCGAATATAATTATCGATAAAAAATAAACGAACGAAAATAAGAACGAAATAATTAACAGATCAGCTATGGAGGTCCAGATTAGCCCATTAAAAAAACTATGGGTTAATTTCTTTTTTAAAGATTCATTATTCTCAATGATTTTGAAAACTACATTCTTGAGTGTATTATTTTTATACAAATACTGTTTTTGTTTTTTGGTAAGACCTTTTGTATATGATTTAACGATTTGATTTTTAATAATTAATTTAAATTTCTTTTGAAAATAATTGGATATTAAAAACCGAATCTTTGTTAAGGAGAAAAGTGCAATAAAACCAATTGCAATTAAAAAGGGTATAAGATATTCAGTAAAATAGACTTCCTGAAATGATTTATTCGTAATAGTAAAATAATAAGACGTTCCTATTATTATTGCGAATATCCCCGGAATAATTAATCTTAACTGACTAAGTGTTTTTTGTTCCAAAATCAATGTATTTAATTAAAAGGATTGTAATACCGAAATAAAAAACGTTTTATATATGAAACCAAATTCAAACATGCCCTCGTATACCAGAACGCACTGCTTGACAAGGGCAAGATATCGGTTTTTTATTAATAAATCAATACGTAACGTTACGTATATTTTAATAAGAAAGTAGTTGCATTTAATCGGGATTTGATCATTTTTCGATGTTAAAGGTTCCCTCGTTTAGTGGAAGCCTTGGCATGATCACATAATATTTTGTGCTGTCAACAATGATTCGGATAGAACCTGTAGCCCCTTCGGCATCTTCGTCCCGTTTATTACGATAAAATGTATTATCTCCAAGGAATTTGTCTGGCGGATGATGCGCTTTGTCATTGCTGTTTTTATTAGTTTGATAGAACCTGCTCTCATTATTGATTAAACGCTGTGCGACTTCATGGGTTGGATGGCCAAATCTATGGCCATTGGAGGCTACCGCAATTTCAGGATCTAGTTTTTTAATGAAATCTATATGTGACGAAGTAGCCTTACTGCCATGATGGTTTACATGGTAGGCATCGCAATTTCTAATCCCTTTGGCAAGAGACTTTTCGGGTTTGAAGGTCAGATCGCCGGCAGTGAAATAATCAAAATCATTATACGACACGATTAGGGCTATGGAATTGGTGTTTTTATCCTTATTTGGCTGAAGATTTGGGTCAAAGTCCGTTGATTGATTTACGGCAACACACTCAATGGTAACACCACCACTAAATGTTTCCTGATAATCAAGGGTTATTAACCTACGGTCAACTTCTTCCATAGCTATTCTGTATTTTTTTGGCATATCGTTATCGCCAACATCATATGCCACTTCTACAAGGTGAGCGATATTTTGAATATCTCCCATATGATCGCTGTCATAATGTGAGTTGTAAAATCGAAATATCGGTTTACCGGATAAGCTAAATCCGTTATTTATTAATTCTACTTTAATGCGATCAGCATCGTGTCTTTCTCCGGTGTCAATAAGAATAATATCCTGTTCGCCATTTTCCAGTGGACAAATAACAAGGGTCGCATCACCAACTTCAACATCCAGGACAATGATCTTTAAGACATCGCTTCTGGCCCAGAGACTTTCTTTATTAATACTTGTGGGTATTACGCCCGATATTTCTACAAAATTGCCTTTATAGGAATACCCGGTCCTGCCATCCTGAAGTTGAATGGAATAATACCTGGGGACTTCCCCCAGCTTACTAACACGAGTCCCTTCCGCGAGCCGGACTATTTGTTCTCCATTGCCGGTGGGTTGTTTTTTGACCAGTGCACTCCTGCCTTCTTTGACCTGAAGTATCTGAGCATCACTCTTATAAACACCAAATGAGAAGAGTAATGTAATAATAAAACTAAAAGCCTTCATCTTTGAAGATATAAGGATACTACATATATTATAATACATGAATTGATATCTATTGATTTGTAATCAATACAAGATAGATATTAATGTTTTATGAGTCAATACGTAACGTTACGTAATTTTCCTCTAAAATGGTGATTAAACTTTGTGATCTCAATCGAGACCAAAGCCTAAACTTATTGCATATAATTAGAATAGTTTCAATTCTTATTTGTAAATTTGTCCGCGTTTAAAAGCGCAACATGGGAGGTACGACTAAATATATTTTTGTTACAGGAGGAGTAACTTCATCACTGGGTAAAGGCATTATCGCCGCTTCTTTAGCAAAACTTTTACAGGCACAGGGTTACAGCGTAACCATCCAGAAGTTAGACCCCTATATAAATGTAGATCCCGGAACTTTAAACCCATACGAACACGGTGAATGTTATGTTACTAACGATGGTGCCGAAACCGATCTCGATTTGGGTCACTACGAGCGTTTTTTAAATGTACCCACCTCACAGGCAAATAATGTCACCACCGGACGCATTTACCAAAGTGTAATTGAAAAAGAACGGCATGGTGAATATTTAGGAAAAACAGTACAGGTTATTCCACATATTACAGACGAAATTAAAGAACGCATTCAAATTCTGGGCAATTCCGGCGATTACGATATTGTGATCACAGAAATAGGGGGCACCGTTGGCGATATAGAATCCCTGCCCTATATAGAAACTGTACGACAATTAAAATGGGATCTTGGGGAGCATAATGTTATTGTGGTTCATTTAACCCTTATTCCATATTTATCGGCGGCGGGCGAATTAAAAACGAAACCTACGCAACACAGTGTAAAGACACTTATGGAAAGCGGAGTACAGGCCGATGTTTTAGTATGTAGAACGGAGCATGAAATTAGCGATGGCATTCGTACTAAATTAGCACGGTTTTGTAATGTACAAAAGGAAGCTGTGATCCAATCCATCGATGCATCAACCATTTACGATGTGCCGAATATGATGCTTGAAGAAGGTTTGGATAAGGTGGTACTTAAAAAATTGGGATTGGAAAGTTCTGTTCCTGACCTTTCGGGTTGGAACGAATTTTTGTCTCGACATAAAAACCCGAAAAGTGAGGTAAATATTGGATTGATAGGAAAATACGTAGAATTACAGGATTCTTATAAATCTATTTTAGAATCTTTTATTCATGCCGGGGCGGCCAATGAGGTAAGGGTAAACGTGGAAACTATCCATTCGGAATATTTGAACGCCGACAATGTTAAATTAAAACTCTCACATTTGGATGGTGTTTTAATTGCTCCCGGTTTTGGAGAAAGAGGTATTGAAGGTAAGATAGATGCCGTTAAATATGTTCGTGAAAATAACATTCCGTTTTTGGGGGTTTGCCTGGGGATGCAAATGGCTGTTATAGAATTTGCTCGAAATGTATTAGGACTGGAGGATGCCAATTCAACCGAAATGAATAAGAATACCCCATTTCCGGTAATAGATCTTATGGAAGAGCAAAAAGCTATTACGAATAAAGGAGGGACTATGAGACTTGGCGTATGGGATTGTAAACTGGTAGACAATACTATCGTATCCAAGGTATATAAAAACAAAAATATTAAAGAACGCCATAGGCACAGATACGAATTCAATAGTGAATATATGGAACAAATTCAGGCTGCGGGAATGAAACCTACCGGATTAAATCCCGAAACCGGCCTCGTGGAAATTATAGAATTGCCGGAACATCCCTGGTTTGTAGGGGTACAATACCACCCCGAATATAAGAGTACTGTGGCGAATCCACACCCTTTATTTGTTGCCTTCGTAAAAGCGGCGCTTAAATATTCTATGAATAAAAAAAGTGTCAGTATGGCATGAATGTAAACTTCGGTTAATTTTTTGATACTTTAGCCACACTATGCAAACCGTAGCATTACAACTTAATTAAATGGAAGAAAAGAAATTAGACCTTAATTCAATAATAGGCTTTGTACTGATTGCAGCGATATTAATGTATATGATGTATGCAAATCAGCCTACCCCCGAAGAAATTGCCGAACAGGAAAAAGCCACACAAGAACAGATCGATGCCGAAGAAAGGTCAAAGGCCAATGCAGCGGAGACCTTACAAACCACTTCCGAAGATTATGCAATAACACCTGGTGCAGATTCCACCCAACTGGCCGATTTGAGGATTAAGATCGGCGCCTTCGCTTATTCGGCGTCTTTAGTAGCGAACCAGGAAGAAGAGACCATTATCGAAAATGAGGTGCTATATCTTAAGGTGAGTAACAAAGGCGGTTATTTTTCTGAATTAAAATTAAAGAATTTTGTGAATCATGATTCGGTTCCTATTTATTTAATTAAAGATCACAATGCCGTTTTTAACATAAACTTCGGTACCACCGATAACCGCACCCTAAATACAAAGGATCTGTATTTTCAGCCGAGCATTACTAAAAATGGAGATAATCAAGTATTGTCCATGAAACTTAAGGTTTCCGAAACCCAGTTTTTAGAGTATCGCTACGAATTAAAACCTAATGACTATATGCTTGGTTTTTCCGTCAGGTCCCAGGGGTTGAATAATATTATTAATGGATCGCAGGAAGTAATATTAGACTGGAAACTAAAAGGGTACCGTCACGCCAAGAGCATAATGTATGAAAATAGATACACAAGGTTAACCTACCAGCACGATAATGGTGATAAGATCAGCAAATTATCTCAGGCCGGTGATGATGATGAAGTTGAAGAAAATATAGGATGGTTATCTTTCAGGCAACACTTTTTTAGTTCTATTTTGGTTACCGATAAGCCCTTTAAGACGGCCGTTTTAAAATCTGAAAATTTAGCAAATGACGAAGAGGTCGATACCCTATTTACTAAAAGTTATGAAGCCTCCATTCCTTTAGCGCTTAATGCCGGTGAAATAAATGAATCCATGGGTATGTATTATGGCCCCACCGATAGCCAGACCCTAAAACAATATGACAGGAATCTCGAAGAAAGTATTCCGTTTGGATGGGGACTTTTTGGTTGGATCAACAAGGCACTGTTTATTCCTTTGTTTGGATTTTTAAGTGGGTTCTTACCTTATGGTATTGCCATTATTGTAATGACGATCCTGGTGCGGCTGGTATTATCCCCGGTGTTGTACAAATCTTATTTGTCTCAGGCCAAAATGAAAATTTTAAAGCCCGAGATCACCGAAATAAGTGCAAAGTACAAGGATAACCCCATGAAGAAGCAGAAGGAGACTATGGCTTTGTACAGTAAAGTGGGAGCAAGCCCTATGAGTGGATGTTTACCCGCCTTGGTTCAGCTTCCCGTGTTTTATGCCTTATTCATGTTTTTCCCTACGGCATTCGAATTGCGTCAAAAGAGCTTTCTTTGGGCCGAAGACCTGTCATCGTACGATACCATTGCTACACTACCGTTTAATATCCCGATATATGGCGATCACGTAAGTTTATTCCCTATTCTGGCCTCTATTGCCATTTTCTTTTACATGAAACTCACCACGGGACAGCAGATGGCCTCAACACCCACCCAGGAAGGGATGCCCGATATGGGGAAAATGATGAAGTATATGATCTACTTCTCACCCATAATGATGCTTTTCTTTTTTAATAATTATGCCAGTGGATTGAGTTTGTATTATTTTATTTCCAACCTGATCACCATTGGTATCATGCTGGTCATTAAGAATTACATACTCGATGAGGACAAAATTCATGCCCAGATGCAGGTCAATAAGCAGAAACCAAGGAAACAAGGTAAATTTCAGAAGAAAATGGCAGAAATGATGGAAAAGGCCGAAGAGCAAAAAAAGGCACAAAAAAGAAAATAATAACGTATTTTTAAGCTGCCATTATTGGCAGTATTTTTGTTATAAACAATTTTAAATAGATCATTACGTTATTCAAAATATGAGGCATATTTCAACGGCCATATTACTTTTTATTTCAAGTTTGGTATCGGCTCAGGACTTCAATCAATTTGACGCCGATGGCAGCCGTCATGGGGTATGGAAAAAGAATTTTGAAGGTACAGATCAGCCGAGGTATCATGGTGAGTTTGTACATGGAAAGGAGATCGGTGAGTTCAGATTTTATAAACTCATAAAGAAAAAGAGTTTACTAACGGCGATCAAACAATTTAGCGATACCGATAATAGCGCCTACGTAAAATTTTTTGCTTCTAACAGGAAAGTGATCAGTGAAGGTAAAATGGCCGGTAAAGTTTATATGGGAAAATGGCTGTATTATCACAAGAACTCCAATGAAGTAATGACCGAAGAGAATTATGATGCTTCGGGGATATTACATGGGCCACGAAACGTTTATTATAAAGATGGCCGGATGGCCGAAAAAGCCCTTTATGATCATGGAAAAATGGAAGGGATCTCGAGTTGGTATTCCCCCAAAGGCATAGAGATAAAAACATTTGTTTATGAAAACGATGAACTTCATGGTCACGCAAAATATTATGACGACACCGGCGAGATCATTGCTGAAGGACCCTATAAAAGAGGAAAAAAAACAGGAGTCTGGAGGTATTACAATGATGGTAAGCTTGTAAAGGAAAAGGATTTTACCTACATTCCAAAATATAAGAAAAAGCAATAAGGAAAACTTATTTTAAGTATAATTTTTATAAATGGTAGCTTGTTCAAGTTACCTTTTTTTATTCGTAAATTTGCGGCATGCAAAGAGTAGTGGTTGGTCTTTCGGGAGGTGTGGATTCAAGCGTTGCAGCTTATAGGTTAAAGCAGCAGGGCTATGATGTTATTGGCCTGTTCATGAAAAACTGGCACGACGATACCGTGACCATTTCTGATGAATGCCCATGGCTGGATGATAGCAATGACGCTATGCTGGTAGCCGAAAAATTAGGAATTCCTTTCCAAACTGTTGATCTAAGCAAGCCCTATAAGGAACGTATCGTTGACTATATGTTTAATGAATACAAACGAGGACGCACTCCAAATCCGGATGTGCTCTGTAATAGAGAAATTAAGTTCGACGTCTTTATGAAAATTGCACTGGAATTGGGGGCCGATTATGTTGCTACCGGCCATTATTGCAGAAAAGGGACCCTTAATAAAGACGGCAAAAATATATATCGCCTGCTGGCCGGTAAAGACGGAAATAAAGACCAGTCTTATTTTTTATGCCAGTTGTCGCAGGAGCAATTGGCAAAGACCCTTTTTCCTATTGGTGAACTTACCAAACCCGAAGTGAGGGAAATAGCGGCAAAATTGGATTTAATAACTGCCGATAAAAAGGATTCACAAGGCCTTTGCTTTATTGGTAAGGTGAGGCTTCCGGATTTTTTACAACAACAATTAAAGCCTAAAGAAGGTGTTATCATCGAAATTCCTAAAGAACAGGACATTTATAATCGCGATACACCGGATTTTGATTCTCTTGAAGAAAAGTTGCAATATTTATCGCGTAATACCGAATATGCGGTAACAGATGGTAAAATTGTTGGAAAACACCAGGGCGCTCATTATTTTACTAAGGGGCAGCGTAAAGGGCTGGCAGTTGGCGGGACATCCGAGCCCTTATTTGTAATTGACACCGATGTAGATGATAATGTGATCTATACCGGACAGGGTAAATCGCATCCGGGATTGTTTAAAAGTGCACTTTTTGTTACAAATGATGAATTGCATTGGATAAGGGAGGATCTTGCTATAAATGTGGATGGCACGATGGAAGTTATGGCCCGGATCAGATATCGACAACCGTTACAAAAAGCAAAGCTTTATAAGGTAGACGGGGGGATGTATGTGGCCTTTGACAGTCCTCAATCTGCTATAACCGAAGGTCAGTTTGTAGCCTGGTATTTGGAGGAGGAATTAGTAGGTTCGGGAGTAATTTCTTAACTTGCAGATACCCAATCGAATCTTATGAAAAAGAAAATACTCCTAATTAACCTTATTTTCTTACAGTTTTATGGTTTTTCCCAGACTGAAGATGCCTGGATATTTCTCAATGCAAAGAGTGATGTCGCCAATGCTTTATCTAACCCCTTGACCATTCTTACCCAGGATGCCATCGATAGGAAGAACCTTCATGGTGTTACCATTGATTACAGGGATGTTCCCGTCGATGAGACCTACATTACGACCTTAAAAGCTGCTACGGGAATTACCGTAATGGCAAAGTCCAAATGGTTTAATGCTGTGCATGTTAGGGGTACAGAAACCGATATCAATAATTTAATACCCGAATCTTTCGTGGACCATATCGAATTTGCCGACCAAAGCCTGAATGGTTTCAGAAGTTTTCAGGTAAGAAATAAGTTCGAAATAGAAGATGCCCAAACCGTTTTTGTATATGGCGATACACAAAACCAGGTTGAAATGATCAATGCCGACGATTTACATCTGGCTGATTATACGGGAACGGGAATGGTGATCGCAGTCCTGGACGCCGGATTTCCAAATGTGAATACCATGGGTGCTTTTCAACGCCTGAGAGACGCAGGTAATTTGCTCGATGGTTACGATTTTGTAAATAGAACCTTTGATGTTTATGCCAATACTTCAAGTTCTCACGGCACCAAGGTCTTGAGTGATATGGCGGGATATATCGAAAACCAGTTTGTGGGTACAGCACCAGATGCTAGTTATTATTTGTTTATAACAGAAAATGCACCAAATGAAAATCCAGTAGAAGAAAGTTATTGGGTAGAAGCTGCAGAAAGAGCCGATAGTTTAGGCGTTGATGTTATAAATACATCATTAGGTTATACCACATATGATAATCCAAATTACAGTTACACTAATGCCGATATGGATGGTGAAACAGCCTTTATAACAAGAGGTGCTAATATTGCCTTCGAAAAAGGAATGCTGTTGGTAACCTCTGCCGGAAATTCTGGCAACGACCCATGGTTAATCGTTGGGGCCCCTGCCGATGCTGCTGGAGTCCTATCTGTTGGGGCGGTAGATTCAGCTGGTGAATATGCTTATTTCAGTTCCCTTGGAAGCGCCATTCAACCCACCCTAAAACCGGATGTTGTGGCCAGAGGATCAGGTAGTTATGTTGTTGATAGCAGTAACAATATTGTACAAAATAACGGAACCTCATTCAGTTCCCCTATTATGGCCGGGGGTGTCGCCTGTTTGTGGCAGGCCGTTCCTGCCACGACCAATGCAGAGATCATGCAATTTATACGGGAATCCGGTCATCAATACGATACACCGGATTATTTTTATGGATATGGTATTCCCAATCTCGAAGACGCCTTGAATTTGGCTTTAACGATCTCATCAGAAAATCAGGACGAAATTTCAATTTTCCCCAATCCCGTCAAAAACACGTTATTTATAAATTTCCCCGATGATGTTGACATTATTAACCTGGAGTTATTTAATATACTTGGGAAACAGGTTTTAACTGCAACAATATTAAATCAAGAGCGGGATTTAGACCTAAGCCATTTATCAAGTGGCATTTATATTGCCAGGCTTCACACTTCAGAACTTGAAACCAGAACTTTTAAACTCATAAAGGAGTAAATGAAAAACAGAGTAACTGAACTATTTAAAATTCAATATCCAATTATTCAGGCCGGAATGATATGGAATAGCGGATGGCGATTGGCCTCGGCCTCGAGTAACTCCGGTATTTTAGGATTATTGGGAGCAGGATCGATGTATCCCGAAGTGCTTCGTGAACATATTCAAAAATGTAAGGAAGCAACGGACAAACCCTTTGGTGTTAATGTTCCAATGTTGTATCCCAATATTGAAAAGATCATGGATATCATTGTGGAAGAAGGTGTTACAATCGTTTTTACCTCTGCCGGAAATCCAAAAACCTGGACCCATTGGTTAAAAGAAAGAGGAATCATCGTAGTTCATGTGGTGAGTAGCCTGAAGTTCGCTTTGAAAGCACAAGAAGCTGGAGTAGATGCTGTTGTTGCCGAAGGCTTTGAAGCGGGTGGCCATAATGGGAGGGAAGAAAGCACCACCCTTACTCTTATTCCGATTGTAAAAGAACGCATCAGCATTCCATTGATCGCTGCCGGTGGTATTGCCACCGGGAAGGCCATGCTGGCCATGATGGTTTTAGGAGCAGATGGCGTACAAATAGGCAGTAGATTTGCAGCCAGCGATGAGAGTTCTGCACACCAGGCTTTTAAACGAGCGGTGGCAGATGCTAAAGAGGGCGCGACCAAATTAACCTTGAAGGAATTAGCGCCCGTAAGAATGATGAAGAATAAATTTTTTAATGAAGTGCAGGAATTATATAAATCCGGCCCTTCGGTTGAGGAACTCAAGACACTTTTGGGGAGGGCCAGGGCAAAAAAAGGTATGTTTGAAGGCGATCTTGATAATGGGGAATTGGAAATCGGGCAGGTTTCCGGATTAATACATGATATTAAACCCGTAGCACAGATCGTTACAGATATTATTACCGATTTTGAGGAGGCTAAACTTGAAATTGGCAAATTATAATGCATTACTTCGCGTTTCTAACCTGGAAATTTCCACATAACATTATTGTTGACAGGCAAGTAAAGAATACATTTAAAAAGTTTACTTTTGACCTGAACAATCGACATTCTTAGAAATGAATACCAGAACCGATCAACTCAAAGCTTTCGATCGCTTATTAACTGTTATGGACACCCTAAGGGAGCAATGCCCCTGGGACAAAAAACAAACCTTAAAAACGCTCCGTCACCTTACTATTGAAGAAACCTACGAATTGGGAGATGCTATTCTCGATAACGATTTGCAGGAGGTCAAAAAAGAACTGGGGGATCTGCTATTGCATATTGTATTTTATGCTAAAATTGGTAGCGAAACGAAAGATTTTGATATTGGCGATGTTGCTAACTCCATTTGCGATAAATTAATCCACAGGCATCCTCATATTTATGGCGATGTTAATGTAGAAAATGAAGAGGATGTAAAGCAAAATTGGGAGAAACTAAAGTTAAAAGAAGGAAAAGCAAGTGTGCTGGAAGGTGTCCCCAAAAGTTTGCCGGCGCTTGTTAAAGCGAGCCGTATACAGGAAAAGGTGGCTGGTGTAGGTTTCGATTGGGAGGAACCGCATCAGGTTTGGGAAAAAGTAGAGGAGGAGTTGCGGGAATTTAAAGATGAAATTATAAAAGGTAACCCTGAACAAATTGAAAGCGAGTTTGGTGATGTCCTCTTCGCTTTGGTTAATTATGCCAGATTTTTAAAGATCAGTCCCGAAAATGCTTTGGAAAGTACGAATAAAAAATTTGCAGATCGATTTCAGTATTTAGAAAATAAAGCAAAGGGCTTAAACAAATCTTTGAGCGACATGACCCTGGCCGAAATGGATGTGTTTTGGGAAGAGGCCAAACAATTGTAATATTTCTCTTTAAAACATCCGGAAAACTCAATTAAGCGTATATAATATATCTAAAATGCAACGCAGTACTGTCTGTATTTAGAAAAGCTTGATCTAAATTTTATGATTTGGATTGAGTTAAGTTGGTTTTAGTTAGTTTAGTTAGAAGTCAACATCCTACTTGTGTTCATTACAGGTAGGATGTGATTTTTTAACCCAAATTTGCTAATGTATAACTTGGGTTTAGTAGAATCGTTTTATTTTTTTAAGCTTTCCTTCCCAAACTTCCAAAGCCTTTTTATGGTTTTCAATATTTTTATGAACATCCGTTACTAATGGGTTTTTGTCATCTACATTAGAGAAAAACTGAAGATTATTTTCCAGTTGAAAGATTTCGGCCTTGATATCATCAATCTTTTTACGTAAAAAATTATGTTCATTATCCAAAACCCTTTTATCGTTTGAGTTCGCGAGGGACTCCAATTTGTTATCGTATTTTAAAAGTTCGGTCTCTGTTTTACTTAAGTCCAGTTTGCCGAACAATGCATCTATGGCTTTATTGAATTTTCCGTCAATAAAACGCTTGCCAAAAGGAACTCTTCCAATAGATTTCCACTCAGCAATGTAATCTTTAATAAGACCTAAATTCTTTTTTGCATCATCGGAGAATTCAACAGTTTTGAGTTTATCTAAAAGTTCGAGTTTTTTCTCAAAAGCTTCATCCTCTTCCTTGTTTCCCACATTGCGGACCTCATGGAGCCTGTCGAAATAATGATTACAGGCCGTTTTAAATTGTTTCCAAATTTTATCGCTATCTCTTCTGGGAACATGACCAATGTTTTTCCAGTCACTTTGAACTTTCTTCATCAAAGAAGTCGTGGTTTCAAAGTCTGTACTGTCTTTATTATCGCTTGCTATTTTTATAAGTTCAAGCTTTTTTTGCAAATTTTCGTATTGGTCTTTTTTTAGTCCTTTATAAAATGCATTCTTCTTTTGATTAAATTCTCTAACAGCGGCTTTAAATTTAGTCCATGTGGCTTCATTTACCTTAATTGGGACTTTCCCCGCGTTAAAGAATTGTTCCCGCAATGCTTCAATGGATTTGATCCTTTTTTGCCATACAGAATGATTGTTAGTTTCATCTTGTGTAATGGCCTGTATTTGAGCAATAATGTCCTGCTTTTTCTCAAGGTTTTTTTCATAGGCTTTGTCGAGATGCTCAAAATATACCTGGCGCTTTTCATGAATCTTCTTTGTAGCAGCGCTAAAGCGCTCCCAGATCAATTCGCGATTTTCTTTGCCTACCGGCCCCAGTTCTTCCTTCCATATTTTATGTAATGCCTGCAGTTCCCTAAAAGATCTGTTGCTATCATTTTCTTCGGCCAACTCTTCGGCACGGGATATGAGTTTTAATTTTTGCTCTAAATTATGCTTAAAGTCTAAATCCCTTAAATCCCGGTTTAAATGTAAGAAATCATAAAAAATCTCAACATGATGATGATAATTATTCCATACATTGTTGTACTTATCCCGAGGGATGGGGCCTGCATTTCTCCAGCTTTCCTGTAAAGCCTTAAAGTGCTTATAAGTTGTATTTATATTTTCTTCAATATTTATGAGACTTTTTATTTCGTTAATTATTTCTAACCGGATCTCTAAATTTTCTTTGAGGTTTTTCTCTAAATTTTTATAGTAAGCCTGCCGCTTATCACGAAATTCTTTAAAAATACTGTTGAATCGCTTTTTTATTGGACTATCAAAACGGAAGTCGATGGTATTACCCCCTTCAGCTATGAAATCTGATTTTCTCTTGGCTAATAAAGTACTGAATTTGATAGAAAACTCGCTTTTAATAGTATCCACTTGAGATTTTAAGGATTGAATTTTTTCGTTCCCGACTAATTTTTCCAGCTCGTCCACCAAATCGTCCATTGACATGTTGTGATAATCTTTATTCTCAACTTTGGGAATAGTGGTCTTTTGTTCGTCTTCGGCCACTTTGGCATTGGAAGATTCAATTTCGGTTAAAGCAACATCATCGTGCTTTGCTTTAAGTTTCTTTTGTTCTTGTTTGGAAATATTTGCGGGATCCGCTTCTGTAACAGCTTCAACTTCGGCTGATGCCTTTTCGGCAGAGGGTTGTTCTTTTTCTAATTCGGTCCCGTTTACAGCATCTTCTAAAGAATCTGATGCTTCCGTATCTTTTGTGTCACTTTCACTTTTTTCGTCTGAAATCGATTCAGTTTCGGCAACCGGTTCTAAAACAGGATCTTCTTCCTTTTCAAGGTCTTCTTCAATAGCTGGATTTTCGTTGTCATCACTCGCTTTGGAAATGACCACTTCCCCATGCGGGATAAATTGCTCGGTATGATCTTCTTTAATGGTTTCGATCTCTACAGCAACATCTTCATTTTTAGGTTGTTTTGTTTCTTTTTTTACATCTGCTTTTAGCAGGTTATCTGTCTCAGACATATCTTTCAATGTTTAGGTTCTTCAATCGCTTTAACGGTTAAAGATAGTGCTAACTATTAAAAATTCAAAGGGGATTTAAGGTTTTATGGGGTTTTTGAGGCTAATTCCAAATGCTCCAGGCCTTATCGGCCTGCAATTCCAGCATTTCCAATCCATTGCAGATTTTTGCCCCTTTAAGCTTCCCAATTGTTAAGAATTTGGTTTCTTCCGGATTGTATATTAAATCGTAAAGCAGGTGCGATTTTGTAATGGCATCATAAGGAATTAACGGGCAGGCATTGGTTTGCGGATAGGTGCCCAATGGGGTACAATTAATAATAATATGGTGTTCGTCTATCAATGCTTCGGTCACAGTTTCATAGGTGTAATCCGCAATACCTGAAGCTGTTCTTGAAACGTAGTTATAATTGATCCCCAATTTTTTTAAAGCGAAGGCGATGGCCTTGGAGGCACCTCCGGTACCTAAGATCAAAGCCTTTTTATGATTGGATTTTAGATAAGGCTCAATTGATTTTTTAAATCCGTAATAATCCGTATTGTACCCTATAAGATTTCCATCGTTCATAATTTTTATAGTGTTTACAGCTCCAATATCCTGGGCGGTCGTATCCAGGCTACTCAAATAAGGAATAATGGATTCTTTATAAGGGATGGTCACATTAAGTCCCTTTAAATTTTGCGTTGCCCTAACAATTTCCGGAAAATCTTCAATTGCATCTAGATCAAAATTTTCATAAGTATGCTGTAAGCCTTCGGTATTAAATTTATTAGTGAAGTAAGCTTTTGAAAATGAATAATCTATCTGTTTCCCTATAAGACCAAATTTAGACATTTACTTTTCTTGTTTTGTTTCCATACCACTCTAAAGCCAGAACAATCAATATTCCAAGAAGAATATAAGCTATTGCTATCGCTGCCTCTGAAGAAAATGGGGGTATAAAACGTTGATAATTTTCAATAACTTTCTCGCCGGATGAATCTAATAAAAAAGAACCGTCTTCCAAAATTTTATAAATGGTTTTTTTCCAGGGCCATACTACACCAAGGGAACCAATAATGAAGCCCATTAAAAGAGATAAGGTAATGTTTTTAAAATGCCTCAATACATAACTTAAAATATGAGAAAATGTTACCAATCCCGTGACAGAGCCTAAGGTAAATGCACTCAATACTTTTAACATTCGCATACGGGCAGCATTATCTATAAAGCTTAAATCGCCATTGATCAAATCGTAAAAGGTATCGTATAAGGCGTTGACCGAATCGACCAAAAGCAGTACATAGTTCCCAAAAAGTATAAGAATAAAAGAACCCGAAAACCCGGGCAAGGTCATTCCCGTCACGCTTACAATCCCACAGAAGAATACAAACCAGAGATTATCATTCTCTTTTGCCGGATCAAGAAAACTAATGCCCAGACCGATGGTTATCCCTGCAATTAAGGATATTACGGTCTTGAGATTCCACTCTTTAAAGTCTTTGTTGATGTAATATATGGAGCCAATGATCATTCCAAAAAATACACTCCAAACATAGAGTTCATGATTTGCAATTAGGTAATCCAGAATTTTGGATACACTAAAGTAACTTACAATCATACCTAAAAAAAGAAGCCCCAGGAACCGACCGTTTATATAACGGTAAAAACTGTTAAACCTACCGTTAATAATAAGTTTAAATGCCTTCCCGTTTATCTTTTGCAGGGAATAAATAAATTCTTCGTAAAACCCTGCCACAAATGCCACCACACCACCGGAAACACCCGGTACTTTATTGGCCGCCCCCATTCCCAGTCCCTTTATGACTAAAAAAATACGATCTGTTAGTGTTCTTGTACTCTGCATCACAGTTTATCCGTCAAATTCGAGCTCAATCTTTCGAGTAGGAAAATAGTTAAAAACCCTGTAACCATCAATACTATGGCGACCATAAGTTGGTTATCGCCCCCGAATGCAAAGGGTGAAATACTTTCCTCCTTTAACGGAACCTCTATCCCTTTGGAGTTGGTTCTCCAGGTTAGGGTTTCTTTCCATGGCCAAATCTTATTCAACGATCCTATCATGAAACCTGTTAGCATTGCCAGGGTAAGGTTCCTGTAATTTTTAAACATCCAGTTTAAAAGTTTGGAAAAGGACTTAAGGCCAATAATGGCGCCTATGGCTAACATTAAAAATTTTATAAAGGCGGCTTTAAACAAGTCAAAGTTAAGCGTAACTACACTTTGAAACAGATCATCTACCGTGTTAATGGCAGTTTCATAGGCCCCGAGTATCAATAAAATAAATGCCCCCGAAATGCCGGGAAGGATCATCGCAATTATAGCAATAAACCCGCAAAATAATAAATAAAGGTTGTTTTCGGGAGATGCCAAAGGATCGGTTATCGTAACGAGATAAGATAATATTGTTGCAACTATAATGGCGATCGTAATCCATATGTTCCAGGATCGAATTTGCTTTCCAATGTAGAAAACACTTGCCAGTACCAGTCCAAAAAAGAAGGACCAGAGAAGTACAGACTCATTAACAAGCAGCCATTTAATTAGTTTTGCAAGGGAAACAATGCTAATGGCAATTCCCAAAAAAAGGGTCAGGAGAAAATTTCCATTAATGGACCGCCATGCAGCTTTAAATCCATCAGTTTTCCAGACCCCGAAAAATTTAAGATTGATGCCATCTATGCTTTCCAGAAGCTCTTCGTAGATCCCCGAAATGAATGCTATGGTACCGCCTGAGACCCCCGGAACGACATCGGCAGCGCCCATTGCCAAACCTTTAAGCGAAATAACAAAGTAATCCAAAAAACGTCGTTGCATTTACTTTTGATTAAGATAGCAGTAAAGGTATGGAATTTTAGTTGGAAGCGTTTTTAAATTTCGTTACTATTTCTTCAACAGATTTACGCCTATAGACGGTCGGAAATAACTCCTCGATAATAAAATCGTAGTCCCTGTCCAATTTCAAAGCATTTTTAAGATGAAAGTGGCCCTTATCGGTTTCGTTGGTTAAAAAATAAAGCCCTGCCAGACGATATTCTATTTCGGCGGTATCGGGATAGAATTCTGCGGTTTGGATCAAATTAAAAATTGAAGCTTCATGCTCCCCCAAACTTATCAGGATATCCGCTCTTGCGATCCAGGTATCCAACTCGTAATTTCCGAGTTCCAATGTTCTTTTGTATCCTCTTTCTGCCTCTTCTAAAAAATTCAATCTATGGTTTATCTGTGCGTATAACTTCCAGTAGATCACGTTTTCCGTATCAATATTTATCGCTTTATTTATGTAGTATAGGGCCTTATTGTAATTCAGGTTTTTATTATAGAAATTCGTAATTGCTATCCAGCCTTTATCCAAAAGGGGGTCTTCTTCAACCGTCTTGTAATAATGCTGTACCGCCAGATCGTCCTGCCCCAGTTTTTCATAGCACTGCCCTATGTGTAACAGCGCAAAAGACGTTGGATCGTCCAGGGCCAGTGTAATTTTATAATTCTCTATGGCTTCTTTGAATTGCTCCAGCGTTTCCAGAACTTTTCCTTTTTCAAGATATGCGCCAATAAAGGTATCGTCCGAAATTATGGCAAAGTCATAAGCAGCAAGAGCTTTTTTGTAATCTTTTGTATTAATATATTGCTTACCAAGCTGGTGCCAGGCCACTTCGCAATAAGGGTTTTGTTCCAAATATGTATTCAGGTATTCTATGGCCTCCTCATTTTGATCCAAAAAATCGAAACAATACATAACATTATAAAGGGCAGAGTAGTCCTGCAGATCTGCTTCGAGGCACTTAAGAAAATATAGTTTTGCTGCTTCAAATTTATCTAAAAATAAATATTCCATCCCGATAAGGGAATAAATATCTGCCTTTTCTTCACTGAAATCCAGGGCCTTTTTCAGGGTGCTGATGGCTTCTTCGTGATTGTCCTTTTTAGATAAAATATCGGCTTTTTGAATATATATTTCTTCGTTGGAAGGTTCGATCTCATAAAGCTTATTTAAAAGCTGGTCCGCGAGCTTTAGCTTATTGTCGAAAATATAGACTTCAATTTGAAATAACTTTAAATTCGTTGAAGTCGGGTGTTGTGATAAACCTAATTTGATGGCTTTTTTTGCCAGTCCTATTTTTCCGATCTCGAGGTAGTGGTGAATGATATTCTCAAATTCGTTTGAATCAAAAAACAAAACGTGATTTGTTTTCAGCATGGACTCAAATTTTGAGAGCGATAAATTATTGTTGTCGTCGTATTGACTGTACTCCATAGGCATTTAATAAATTCATCGAAATAAATGTAGTATTCTATCCTTGAACTTGAAAATTTTTAATTCAATGTTTTCAACATTATTATTAACAGTTATATTTTGAACATTTAATTAACAAAAATAATGATTAAGCAAAATACTGTCAGTTAGAGTGAAATCTTGAAAAGATTTATTATCGAAAACAAGGTATTTTGCCTATTTCGATACCCGTCTACTGCGGGCAGGCATCAGGCCACGGCGTGACACTCAATATGACAAAATCTTTATATAAATCCTTTTTCCATTATTCGCGTTATTTCTAAATTTTATTCAGTACCTCAATAATGATATTACATCCTTTAATAATATCGGCATCGCAGATGGTAAGCGGTGGGGTAATGCGTATGGCACAGGGTTCAAAAAGCAACCAAAAAAGGATGAGGCCTTCATCCTGGCATTTTAAAATAACGGCATTGGCAATTTCGGCCGAGGGCATCATGGCGGCCAGCATCAGGCCCTTACCACGGATCTCTTTTATTAAAGGATGTACTAATGTCTTTCGAATTAAAGACTCTTTTTCCAAAGTCCGGGCCATAAGGTCGCTTGTTGTGATCTCCTTCAAGGTGGCCAGGGCCGCGGCAGCAATTACCGGATGGCCTCCAAAGGTTGTTATGTGTCCCAATTTCGGCTTGTGTTTTAAGCTGTCCATCATGGCTTTTGAAGCCGTAAACGCCCCTATGGGCAGTCCGCCGCCAAGGCCTTTACCGGTCACAACAATATCGGGGACACAATTGTAATTTTCAAATCCAAAACATGTTCCGGTACGTCCGATTCCCGTTTGAATCTCGTCCAATATTAAAACAGCCCCCACGGCATTGCAGCGCTGTTGTACCTTATGGAGATAATCCTCTTCAGGAGTGATGAATCCCGCTCCACCTTGTATGGTCTCCAGTATTACGGCAGCCGTTTTGGAAGTTATGCGGTCCAAATGCGCGACATTGTTAAATGTGATAAAATGCGCATCGGGAATTAACGGACGGTAGGCTTGTTTGCGTTCTTCCAAACCCATAACACTCATTGCACCCATGGTATTTCCATGATACCCCTTGTGTGCCGCAATAATTTCGGACCGCCCGGTAAATCGTTTTGCCAGTTTTAGAGCCCCTTCCACGGCTTCGGTCCCCGAATTCGTCAAATAGGTATTGTTCAGGGGATCAGGAAGGTGTTCAGCCAGTAATTTGGAGAGTGCCACGGCAGGTTCCTGTACATATTCGCCATAGACCATGACGTGCAAGTACTTATCCAGTTGATCTTTAATTGCAGCGATGACCTTTGGATGCCGGTGCCCCAGGCTACAGGCCGATATTCCCGCAACAAAATCAAGATAGGGCTTTTGCTCGCTGTCGTAAATATAGCTGCCCTCGGCACGAGAGATCTCCATGGCTAAAGGGTGAGCCGTTGTTTGTGCCTGATATTTAAAAAAATCTGCCTTAATTTTCCTTTTGTGTTTTTTTGAGCTTCTCTCGTTTGCGTTTCATTTTTTCCTCCAATAGATGCTTTGGAATATTTCGGGCGGCCTTATTTTCTTTTTTTGAAATTTCGGCTTCTTTGTCGGATGCTTCTACACGCTCCAACAGCTTATCATCAAAAAACTCCTCCTGGGGAACGTAATCTTCCAGGCCTTTAATTATGGGAAGGATTAGCGGCGGGTCATCTTTAAACAGGTCTTCAATACTTTTGGGGCGTTCCTCATCTCGCCAGTCGAAACCTCTTAAAAGCCGGGCATTTTTAGGGAACTCTTCGTCGGGATAGGTATTGCCATCCACCTGGTTGATCTTTCTAACCTCATCAATAGCGCCATCGGTGGTCCATATCTTTATTTTTCCCGATTTGGACTTGTCGATGCCCACCAACTCGTTGTTATCATTTCTCAAATAATATATGGACTCCGCATTCTTAATGATATCGATGGTATACAATTCATTGTCCTTAAAGAGGCCATATAATTTCTGGCCTACGATTTGGTTATACCCTGTACTAAGGGTATCCTTGCTAATTAAAAAGGCGTTATCGAACACTTTAAGGGAATCCAGTTCTTCGGTTTCGGTATTGGTAATAAGATGGATGGAATCTCCGGTCATCTGGCTCTTTATATTCCATAAAATGGGTTTTCGATTTGTAGTAAAGGCATCACCGGAAGAAAACCGGCTTAAATTTATAAGCTGGGTAAGCCCCGACTTATGATCCATATGAATGGAATCTGATTTTCCACTCAGGTCCGATTTATAAATTTTGGCATTGTAATAGGCCCTGGTAATGCGGTGTTCCGGTTTACCGGTGACCATAAGCGTATCGCTGTGTATGTAAATGGAATCGTTTTCTTTGGTACTAACAGCCAGGGCACGTTTGGTAATAAACACCGAATCTTTTTCCCGGAATACCTCGGCGTAATGGCCTTTAACAATAAAATTATTAGTGGTATCGGTAACCTTTATATTATTGGTGGCAGAAGCAAAACTTCGATTCCTGTCGTAATACATGCTGTCGCCTTCAAAAATACGGCTTTCATAATCTATCCTGGATTTTTTTACAAAATGCCCTACATCCCTTTTAGTATCATAAAATCCGCGTTCGCAATAAATGCGACTGGAGTCGCCTACGATGGTCGTCGGGCCATAGAAGTAGGCATGGCCTTCGGTATTATAGAAATCGAGTTGATTGGTATTGATGACATATTCGGGGTTGGTGAGTACCACATCTTTGACAAAGCGGTACTTTTTATTCTCCATATAGTACCTGCCTATCTGGCTTGTAATGGTCCCGGAGGTGTCTTTAACAACCTTTCCCCTGCTTTTGTAATAGGCCTGCTGTTTGATCCGATCGAAATATAAGGTATCGGTGGTTAAAACCGAGGAAGGCTCGGTGAGTACCACATTACCGCTGGCAAAAGCAAATTTGGTCTTGCCGCTATACTCTACATATTGAGAGGTCAAATTAACGGTGTCGCCCTGAACGATACGTACATTGCCAAAGGCCTCTATAAAATCATCTTTGCCATAGTGAATGGCCCTGTCGCACCATAGAATGATGCCGTCGTGGGAGATCTTGACCTGGTTCATATCGTCACGGGTTAAAATTGTGGCTCCCGGGTATTTGGCTTCGTCTATATCCAAAAAGCCGGCCGTATCTATTTCGATACGTCGCCGCTCCTGGGCCTGTGAGAAGCTGGTGAGGAACAGGGCAAGCAGGACTAAAAGGTATAGCGATCTGTGTAATTGCAAGCGTTGTATATTTTTGGTAAAAATAACACTTATATTATTCTTTTGGTATGCGTTATGAAAAATTTAATAGGGGGGTAAATTGTTAGACTCGAAATAAATTTATAAATTTAAAGTGCCGGAAAATCTATCCATAAATATGTCTTTAACCTACGGAATTCCTCCCTGGTTTATGATATTTGTGGTTCTTTGGATGCTATATAGGTATCTTTAAAGGGCAAGAAAAAAGTGGAATATGTGTTTCATATATCCCGTGATTTTAATTAATTATCAGAAATTTTGTTCCACATATAACGAGATGAAGCTAATTGCCCTTTGGGACGTGAAATCCGTGCTGTTCGCAAGCGAACTGATTCGCACTCCTTATTTCACTCAATAAGCTTCATCGCTCATCGTGTAATGCGCCAAACCCGAAATAGGTTTTGTATATTTATGTTTATTAAAACCCATAGTGAACAGAGCATCATCTACGCATATAGCGAATATGGCGCATTAAAAGCTCTCCGTGTAGCTGCGCCACACTACGCTTTATACGATGAGCGTTAACCAAAAGCTAAAAATTGAAATATAAAATGGAATTTGATAGAAAGAATCATTGGAATAAAATATACGAAACTAAAAACCCTGACCAAGTGAGTTGGAGACAAGAAATGCCAAAAACTTCACTTGAATTTATACATTCATTTGAACTGAATAAAACTGCCAAAATCATAGATATTGGAGGTGGCGACAGTAAGCTCGTGGACTATTTACTTGACGAAGGTTTTGAAAATATTACTGTGCTTGACATTTCAGCGAAAGCACTTGAAAAATCACAAAAACGCCTTGGTGATAAGGCAATGAAAGTAAATTGGGTAATTAGCAATATAACAGAATTTGAACCGAAAACGACATTTGATGTTTGGCACGATAGAGCAACCTTTCATTTTTTAACAACTGCTGAACAAATTGAAAAATATTTGACGATCGCAAGAAATTCTGTAAATGGATTTTTGACAATTGCGACATTTTCGGAAAACGGACCGACGGAATGTAGCGGACTTGAAATTAAAAAATACAGTGAAAAAGAATTAACAACGAAATTAAAAAACGGGTTTGATAAAATTCGATGTGTAACAGAAGACCATAAAACACCATTTAATACAACACAGAATTTCTTGTTTTGTAGTTTCAAAAGACAATTAAATTGAAAAGCCAGTAGCTAACAATGGCTATAATTCATTGTGTCATTATGACATAAAACGAAAATATTAACATAAATTACGGCTTATTTCTCAACGGAATATTTCCTTCGGAAAATTCCATAACGAAATCATAACCTAACCGTTACAGCCAATTTAAAAATCAATCGAAATGAATAAAATAAGTCTACTGATATTGGTAATAACCTTTCTTATAGGTTGCCAAAACTCAAAAACAAATAATGAAACAGATAAGTTGTCAGAACTGTTGAGTCAAAAATCAAAAGTGCTTCTTGAACTAGAAGGGCAATTTTTTAGAGACCTAAATGACAATGGCAAACTAGATGTTTATGAAGATATAAGTCAGCCGATTGAGGCAAGAGTCGCCGATTTGCTCAGTCAAATGAACTTAGAAGAAAAGGCGGGTATGATGTTTATTAATGGTGTGCCGGTAAGCGAAGATGGAGTTCCTGATGGAAAAGTAGGGCTCGAGGGACTAGGTGCAATGATGTCCTCGGTTGTAGAAAATATGAATGCCCGAAAAATGAACCATTTTAATATTTGGGATATACCCAATGACCCGAGTATTTTTGCAAAATGGTATAACAATACGCAACAACTTGCCGAAAAAACAAGATTGGGAATCCCCGTGACGATTGCCTCAGACCCTCGCCATCACTTTAGTAATAGTATCTTTTCGTTGAGTGCAACTGGCTTTTCACAATTCTGCGAAACGCTTGGATTTGCGGCTCTTGGAGATGAAGTATTAACAGAAAAATTCGCAGATATTGTTCGTCAAGAATATACTGCTATTGGTATCAGGGAAGCACTTCATCCACAAATTGACCTGGCCACTGAGCCGAGGTGGGCGAGAATTAGCGGTGCTTTTGGTGAAGATGCACATTTGACGGCAAAAATGGTGAAGGCCTATATTAAAGGATTGCAAGGCGAAAAATTAGATGGGAATGGTGTGGCGTGTATGACGAAACACTTCCCTGGCGGTGGTCCTCAAAAAGAAGGTTTAGACCCGCATTTTTCATTTCAAAAAGGACAATTTTATCCGGGGGATAATTTTAATTATCACCTCTTTCCGTTTGAAGCGGCTTTTGAAGCACACACCGCAGCGATAATGCCCTATTATGGTATACCAACTGACCAAACCGATGAGAATGTGGCGATGGCTTTCAATAAGGCGATTATTACCACACTTTTGAGAGAAAAATACAAATTCGATGGTGTTGTTTGTACAGATTGGGGATTAATAACCGACCTGCCAATGGGGCCTGATGTGGTTTGGAAAGCACGTGCTTGGGGTGTAGAAGATTTAAGTGAGGCCGACAGAGTTTTGAAAGTTATCGACGCAGGTTGTGACCAATTTGGTGGCGAAATGCGACCTCAATTAGTGCTACAATTAGTAAAAGAAGGAAAATTGACAGAGGAAAGAATTGACATTTCTATCAAAAGGTTGCTTCGACAAAAATTTGAATTGGGCTTATTTGATAATCCTTATGTTGATGAATCAAAAGTGTCTGAAATTGTGGGTAAACCATCATTTAGAGAGCTGGGTGAACAGACGCAACAAGAATCGATGACGCTTTTGAAAAATGATAAAGCATTACCGCTTTCAAAAAATAGCTTGAAAGTTTATATTGAAAATATTGATAGTTCTACCGTTGCAAATTATGCAAACGTGGTAAAAACAGCCAAAGAAGCTGATTTTGCAATCATTCGCTTGAACACGCCCTGGTACCCTGTTGAGACAAAAAATCCTATTGCTTTAGGCTTTCATCACGGGGATTTGAGTTTCAAAAATGAAGAAAAACAACGCATTTTGAACCTGCTCAACACCGTACCTACTGTTGTCGATATTTATTTGGACCGACCAGCTGTAATCCCTGAAATCGCAGCAGCTTCAAAAGCCTTAATTGCGAATTATGGCGCAAGCGATAAATCGGTTTGTGAAGTGCTTTTTGGCAATACTTCACCTAAGGGAAAACTACCTTTTGAATTGCCTTCTTCTATGGAAGCAGTATATGACCAAAAAGCAGATGTTCCATACGATAGTAAAAATCCTTTATTTGAGTATGGTTTCGGATTGAAATTTGAAAAAATGAATTAAAACTGGCTGTAACAACGTATATAGCGAATATGCCGCATTAAAAGCTCTCCGTGTAGCTGCCCACACTACGCTTTATACGATGAGCGTTAGCTGTAATTTAAATAACCTAAACTAATTGTTAATTCAATATGAAACTCATTAATTATTTATTTATAGTCTTTTTATTCACTTATGTAGTTGATGTAAATGGACAGGATAAAATTGCTGGCAAACTTACGAATATAGAAATGGCATATCCCTTTTGGACACCGGATGGTGAAAAAATTGTATTTCAATCAAATTGGTTCGGAAATTGGGATATTTTCATAATGGATGCCAATGGGAAAAACATTCAACAATTAACATTTAAAGAATCCAACCAAATTACTCCAACGATTTCACCTGATGGGATGTTTATAGCATATGTTTCAGATGAGACGGGCAACAATCAAATCTATATAATGGACATTAATGGTAAAAATAATAGAAGAATTACCGACAATCAAGCTCAAGAGATACATCCTTTTTGGCATCCTAAGGAGTATAAATTGCTATATAACTCAACCATAGCAACATCCGAATCGTATGAAATTTTCGAGATTGACTTAAAGGAGAACAAAACAGTGCAAATAACATTTAATGATATCTCTGAGACATTCGCCTCTTGGTCTCCTGATGGGTCTAGGCTAGTATATGTAAAATGGAATAATGAAGGAGGCAATATTTTTACAATGGATTATGACAGTAAAGAAGAGCTTCAAATTACAAGCCATCAGGAATTTGATGGATGGCCTGTTTGGTATGGAAGTGATGAAATAATATTTGCATCTTTTCGGACCGATCCCGCTCAAATTTTCAAAGTAAATGTAGTCAATAAAACAATGACCCAATTGACAGATAATGAAGAAGAGAACGCGCGACCAAACATCTGGAAGAATATGCTAGTTTATAATGGAATGAAAAATGGGACCATGAATATTTATTTAAAAAAGCTTTAGTTTTTAATCAATTTATAAAAAAACAAATTACAGACAACAACGGGTAAATTATATACATTATAATCCTGTGTCATCAGAAATTGTATACCATGAGCGGGATTGGGTAAACAGTAGTTACTCTGCATATGAAGAGGGAAATAATGAAGTTCCAAATGTTAAATTAAGACCATTATGGTGAACTAAAATAAGCACGCTTTATAAAAGCACGCCAGAGGGGTTTTCGTGTGGTGGCAGGGTATATCATTAAAATTATATAATTATCTAAAAATAGTCTGTTTCCTGTCGGGGCCCACAGACACTATTTTAATGGGGATATTAAGTTCTTCCTCTAAGAACGCGATGTATTCGTTTAAAGCATCGGGAAGTTGGGAGGCCTCTTCCATCCCAGTAAGATCGGCTGCCCAGCCTTTAAATTCCCTGTAAACGGGAGTCACGTTTTCTGCTTCGATATTATAAGGCAGGTGTGAGATCTCTTCACCTTTATAATTATATGCTGTACAGACCTTTAGGGTCTCAAATCCCGAAAGGACATCGCCTTTCATCATCATGAGTTGTGTCACGCCATTTATATGGCAGGAATATTTAAGGGCCACCAGGTCCAGCCATCCGCAACGGCGGGCCCGTCCTGTAGTAGCGCCAAATTCCATACCCACTTTTCCCATGGTTTCGCCTACTTCGTCGAAGAGTTCGGTAGGGAAGGGGCCGGAGCCCACGCGCGTGGTATAGGCCTTAAAAATGCCGAAGACCTCGCCAATCTTATTGGGTGCAACCCCCAGCCCGGTACAGGCGCCTGCAGCGGTAGTGGTCGATGAGGTTACAAAAGGATAGGTCCCAAAATCTATATCCAGTAAGGAGCCCTGTGCGCCTTCGGCCAAAATGGATTTCCCGTCGTTCTGGGCCTCGAAAATATAGTTTTCGGAGTCTATAAAGGTAAGGGCCTTTAAAGTTTCTATGGCGTCAAAGAATTCCGCCTCGAGGGTTTCAAGATCATAGCTTAGATCCACATTGTGGAACGCTATCATTCGTTCGTGTTTACTGGCCAGGGCACGGTATTTCTCTTTCCAGTTGTCCATCTCCAGGTCACCGACCCTTATTCCGTTACGGCCTGTCTTATCCATATAGGTTGGACCGATCCCTTTTAATGTGGAGCCGATCTTCGCTTTTCCCTTTGCTATTTCGCTCGCCGCATCCAATAGCCTATGTGTAGGTAATATAAGATGTGCTTTACGGGAAATACGCAAAGACTTGGTATAGTCGATATCATGGGCATCGAGCTTAGTCAATTCTTTTTTAAAAATGACGGGATCAATGACCACACCATTACCCACCAGGTTTATGGTACCTTCATGAAAAATTCCGGAAGGAATGGTATGTAAAACATGTTTCATACCGTTAAAAACAAGGGTATGTCCCGCATTGGGGCCGCCTTGAAATCGTGCAATAATATTGTAGTTGGAGGTGAGTACATCAACAATTTTTCCTTTGCCTTCGTCCCCCCATTGTAAACCGAGTAGTAAATCTACTGCCATTATGTAATTAAGTTAATTGGTTGTTCTTTTTTTGGTTCCGTAAAAGTAGAGTGAGTGATTATGAATTTCTATATCAAAGACCTCTTCAATGGTTTTCTTAATGGAATGAATTCTGGGGTCACAAAATTCGATAACTTCACCACTGTCGGTAAGGATCACATGATCGTGCTGCTTGTCGAAATAAGATTTTTCGTAATGCGCATAGTTTTGGCCGAACTGATGTTTTCTTACCAGAGAACAGTCTAATAATAATTCGATGGTATTATAAAGTGTTGCACGGGATACGCGGTAGTTCTTTTTGGTCATATTGATATATAAGGATTCTATATCGAAATGATCCTTGCAATCGTAAATTTCCTGAAGTATGGCGTAGCGTTCGGGTGTTTTCCTGTGCCCGGTGTCCTCCAGGAATTTAGTAAAGACATTCTTTACTATGACTTGATTTTTATTTTCGGTCTTAACAGTCATAACTGCTGCAAATTTAAACTAATTTTTAGACTCTTTGTACTTTTTCAATCCCATTAACTTTTTTGATCCTGTCCATTAATTTTTTAACCAGATTGTTATTTTTTACGATAACGGTTATCTTACCGGAAAACAGATCGTGATCGGTTTCAAAATTGATGCTTTTTATATTGACATGCATGTTACTTGATATCACTTTGGTGACTTCATTTACCAATCCCAGGTTATCGATCCCGGTCATTTGAATGACCGCTATAAATTCCTGCTGCGAAGAATCTATCCATTTCGCGGGCATGATACGATAGGCGTAATTGGACTGCAAACTCAAAGCATTAGGGCAGTTCTTTTTGTGGATCTTAATGCCGTCATTAATGGTTACAAACCCAAATACCTCATCCCCGGGAATAGGATTACAACAATTGGACAATTTATAATCCAGTTGCTCCTCTTCTTTTCCAAAAACGAGCATGTCGTATTTTGAGGTGATCTCCTCCTTGTCCAATTCGGCAGGGGAGGTGGGCTTTCGAATTTTATTTTTAATATAACTTACAAAGACATTACTTCGTGAAGCTGCAAATTCCTTAAGCATTTTATTGTCGATCGAACTTATCCCAATCCGATAGAACAGATCCAAACTTGTTTTAAGTTTGAAGTAATTAACAAGCTCGTTGACCGATTTTTCATTAAGCGTAATTTTGAGTTGTTTTAGCTTACGCCTTAATACTTCTTTACCCTCTTCGGCAATTATCTTGGTTTCTTCCTTTAAGGAAGATTTTATTTTACTTCGGGCCCTGGCGGTAGTGGCATAGTCCAGCCAGTTGGAATTCGGCTTGGCACTGTCCGAAGTCAATATGTCCACCTGATCCCCACTGGACAACGGGTGGCTTAAAGGAACCAGTTTCCCATTAACTTTTGCACCCCGTGTGCGCATACCCACTTCGGTATGAATACTAAAGGCAAAGTCCAAAGGCGTTGCGCCTTTTGGCAGCGATTTCAGGTCTCCCTTTGGGGTAAATACAAATATTTCTTTTGAATATAAGTTGAGCTTGAATTGCTCCACAAAGTCTACGGCATTCGTTTCCGGATTTTCAAGGGCTTCCTGTAATTTATTGATCCAACTGTCAAGGCTGTCCTCACTTGAAGTTTTACCTTGTTTATATTTGTAATGGGCAGCATATCCTTTTTCGGCGACCTCATTCATACGTTCACTGCGAATCTGAACTTCCACCCAACGGCCCTTGGGCCCCATCACGGTAATATGAAGGGCCTCATACCCTGTAGATTTTGGCGATGATATCCAGTCCCGTAAACGAATGGGGTTGGGCCTGAAATGGTCGGTAACGATGGAATAAATTTTCCATGCCAGAAACTTTTCTTCCTCTTCATCGCACTTATAAATAATTCTAACCGCGAACTTATCATAAACCTCTTCGAAGGAAACTCCTTGCTTTACCATTTTATTTCGGATGGAATAAATGGATTTTGGACGGCCTTTTATTTCATAATCGAACTCTTCTTTATTAAAGGATGTCTTCAGTATTTTGCTTATTTCTTTGATGTAGGCGTCCTGCTCTTCTTTGCTTTCCTTTATTTTAATTAAAATATCATTATACACCTCCGGTTCAGTATATTTTAAGCCCAGGTCCTCAAGTTCGGTTTTAATATTGTACAACCCGATGCGATGTGCCAATGGCGCGTAAATATATAGTGTTTCCGAAGCGATCTTCACCTGTTTATCCGGCCGCATCACATCCATAGTCTGCATATTGTGAAGGCGGTCAGCGATTTTAATAATTATTACACGAACATCATCATTAAGGGTCAGTAACATTTTACGGAAGTTCTCGGCTTGCGTGGATACATCCATGTCCTTTTTTAAGGAAGATATCTTGGTAAGGCCGTCCACGATACGTGCTACACCCTCACCAAAGAGCTGCTGTATGTCGTCAATGGTAATATTAGGGTTATCCTCCACCACATCGTGAAGTAAGGCCGCTGCAATGGAGGTCGCATCCATACCAATTTCCTGTGCAACAATTTTTGCGACCGCGATAGGATGGAAAATATAGGCTTCCCCCGATTTTCTGCGTTGGTCTTTATGCGCATCTACAGCCACATCAAAAGCAGACCGTATGAGCTTCTTATCTTTAGCCGAAAGCGTTCTGTAACTAACTTTTAAAAGCTCTTTGTATTTTTTAGCAATGGCTGCATTTTCCTTTTCAATCTCAATTGCTGTCATAAAATAAAATTAATACAAAGATAGTTAACAGCCAACAGCTTTGCAGTTTTTTAATACTTTAACTGCTATGTGAAGAAATTAGTGTTTTAAAATTTTAATATCGGCAATTAATCGTTCAATTTCAAGGTCGCTGGTGCCATCGTAAATACCACGAATCTGTTTTTTGGTGTCCACCAAAACAAAATGTGTGGTATGAATAAAATCCTGTAATCCACCATCGCCCTGGTCCACAACGGCGAAATAACTTTTGCGGGCTAAATTATAAATATGCTTTTTATTACCGGTGGTTATATTCCATTTGGAATCGATAACACCCTTATTGGTGGCATACTCCCGTAAAACGGGAATGCTGTCAATGCCCGGCGTTACAGAAAGTGATAACAGCTTGATCTCGTTATCTTCAAGAAAGGTTTCCTGTAATTTAACCATATTGTTGGTCATAATGGGGCAAATGGTGGTACAGCGGGTAAAAAAGAAGTCCGCGACGTAAATTTTGTCTTTGTAATCTTCTTGTGTAATGGTTTCCCCATTCTGGTTTGTTAAACTGAAATCGGCAACCTTATGATTTTTGTTGACATCCTGAACGCTCCTATCGACTAATTCCGGGTTTATATTGGCAGGATTATAAATAGGAAGCTGCCTGTCGCCAGATTGACAACAGATAAGGACTGAAAACGCAAAAAGTATATAGACGTACTGAATGGATTTCATTTGGGTTATTTAAATGGTTTTTTGGTTAAGATAAATTTTGGCTTCTTCAATTTCGTTCCTGTTGCTATTGGAATTTTCAGTAAGTTTCAATAGGTCTTCAAAATATTTCGTCGCTTTTTCCGGGTTTCCCGATTGTTTGGCGGCGAGGGCAGCGCCATATAGACCGTTAAAGCGGTTTGGATTGTCTATAAAATTCGTTTCATAGGCTTTAAGGGCTTCTTCCGCATTTCCCATTTCCAGATACATATCCCCTAAAAACTCCCATGCAGGTGTTATTTTTGCAGGTGTAATACCATGCACGCCAAGAAGGTCTTCCATTGTTGCTGCTTCCCGTATAAGGGCAATGCCTTCCTTCGGATTACCTTTATAAAAAGAGAGCCACCCCTCTACGATCTTAATTTGGATCAATACCTGCTTGCCATTGGCTTCACTTCCATGGTCAAGAATGTTCTGTCTTAATGTATTCAGGATCTCAATTTCTTTTTCGGCCGAAGCGAAATCGTTGGAATGGGTCGATCCGAGGGCTCTCCCAAAATGGACCAGGGCTTTTTGCCAGGGATATTTTTCCCAGTCGACCTCCGATTCGTGCAGTTCAATATTAGCGGCGTTTTCCCATTGCCGGTTTTCTATGGCTATTCTTGCCGGGATCGCTGCAAAAGGATAGGCAATAGCGGCGATATTTGAAGAATAAACCTCCGAAATGGTTTTCATATATTCATATTGCTCGTTTGCCCTGGTATTATCCCCTTTTTGAAGATAGGCATAGACCAGATAGGCCATGGCATGAAGCTCGTTGGACCAGTGCCCGTCCATGGCGCTGGCTTCAGCATAGCATCGGGCCGATTCTGCCGAACTAACATTCGATTCTATGGATTCGTCCCATAGCCCCAATCGTGTAAAAATATGCGATGGCATATGCTGGGCATGAGAAGAAGCCGGTGCGATACTGGCATATCTTCTGGCAGTTGGAAGCGCCAAATGGGCAAGCTCGGAATAGTCATAATTATGAATAATATAATGGGCTATTCCCGGATGATTGGGCTGCTCTTCTAAGAGTTTCTCCAGGATCTTTCCGGATTTCTTTTGATTGGCATAAGTTTTATCGGTACGATTGGCCGAGGCCCTTAAGGCCAAAGCATAAAAAACCGCCGCTTCGGTATCCTCAGGGTATTTTTTATAAATGGTTTCCATTTTCTTTTCATACAATAAAGCCCTTGCATTTTGATTTAGTGTTTTCCAATCCTTATAATAGGAGCTTATCGCATCTATATAGTCTTTCTCCCTTTCCCCGGAAGGGATTGTATGCGCGATATCAAGGAGTTTTGAACCTTTCTCCAGATAGCTATTATCCGATTGATACCAGAGGGAATACGAAATGCTCATCGCCACCCCCCAATAGGCCATCGCGCACTCGGGATCGGCATCGATAACCTGTACAAATGCTTTTTCGGCTTCCTCATACTCGAAGGAATGTAATAATGATACAGCCAGATCGAAGGTCTCGCGCATATCGTAATTGCAGGATAAAGCAAAGCTTACCTCACCAAATTGATCGCCGCTGCATAAAATGAGCTCCCCCCGAAGGAGATCGATTGAAGCCAATGCGGGATTGGGGACCGGCGCTTTATTTTTACAGGATGTCGTACATATAAGCAATATAAAACAGGGGAGTAGAAGGGTAATTTTTAGTGATTCCATCTAATTGATTGTATTAAATTATTTTTTGTTCAAGATATTCTTTTGCCTCGATAAGTTCCGGTCTGTCGCTATTTGAGTTTTCTGTAAGTTTTAATAAACTTTCAAAATACACAGTGGCTTTTTCGCTATCCCCGGATTGCTTTGCAGCTATGGCAGCGCCATAAAGTCCATTAAATCTATTTGGGCTTCTTTTTAGATTTAATTCGAAGGCCTCTAATGCTTTTGCAGGTAGATTCATCTCTAATAACATATCTCCCAAAAGCTCTATAGCAGGCAATACCTCTCCCGGAGTGGCAGGGTGTTTCCCTGTTTTCGACTCCAACGTGGCAGCTTCCTGCATTAGTGCGAGGGCTTCTGTTTCATTCCCTTTTGAAAAATTTAGCCAGGCTTCTGCCGCTTTAACCTGAATCAAGACCTGATCTGCTCTATAAACATCTTCTGATTTCACCAGGTCCCGATGCAATGATTTAAGTGCGGTTAATTCCTTTGTAGCCGAAGTAATATCCCCGGTTTTCGCAGCTCCCAATACCCTTGCAAATTGCATGGCCGACATTTCCCAGGGGAAATTTTCCCATTTCACATTAGAAGGATGTTGTTTCAATTGGGCGGCTTCATCCCATTTCCTGTTTTCTAAATAAATTCGTGTTGAAATTGCTCCAAAATTAAAGGGAGAACTTGTACTTGGACTTACTTTATTTATTGATAGTAAATATTCGTGCTGCTTTATGGCATTTACGTTGTCTCCTTTTTGTAAATAGGCATAGACCAAATAATCTAAAGCATGAATTTCACGAGACCAATGACCTTCCATTCCCGTCTCTCCGGCATAACATTTAGCGGAACTTGCGGAATTCAAGTTAGATGCTATGGATTCATCCCAAAGACCTAATCGTGTAAAAATATGAGAAGGCATATGCTGGGCATGTGCCGAACCCGGGGCTATATCGGCATATCTCCTGGCTGTAGATAATGCCAACTTAGCTAATTCGGGGTGGTCATAATGATGAATGATATAATGTGCTATTCCCGGGTGCTCGGGCTGGTCTGGAAATATAGATTCTAAAATGCTTCCGGCCTTTTTTTGTTTTGTATAATTTTTATCCTTTGAATCTGCCGTTGCAAAAAGGGACAAGGCATAAAAAATGGCTGCTTCCTTGTCATCAGGATATTTGGAGTAAATATTTTCCATAGACTTCTCCATATTTTTTGCTCTGCTTAAATGATTCGTGGTTCCCCAGTCATTTGTGTAATATGTACTAATGGCATCAAAATATTCTTGCTCCCGAGCTGTTTTTGGTATTGATGCTCCAATTTCAAGGACCTTATTAGCTTTCTTATAACCTTCCTTGTTTGGTCCAAACTTAGGATGATTGAGAATACTCATAGCGACACCCCAATAGGCCATGGCACAGTCCGGATCGGCATCTAAAACTTGTACAAAGGCTTTTTCGGCTTCAGCATATTCAAAGGAGTGCAATAATAAAACTGCAAGATCAAAAGTCTCCCGGGTTTCATAGCTGCAAGGCAAAGAAAAACTTACTTCTCCAAATACATCCCCACCACATAAAACAATTTCTCCTCGATTAAGATCGATAGAGGCTAATGCCGGATTTGTGGTTTTATCTTTACAGGCTGTAATACATAAAAAAGCTACTAAACAAAAAGATATTACTATAATTTTACGCGGTCTCATCAGTATTGATTTAATTAGAAATAATATGATGAAACTAAGACCTAAAAATGGAGCGAGATTTTAAAAGCCTGGATTTCAATCCCGTGAATATAATAAATATTATACAGGTGTAAAAACTATGATTTTAAAATCTTGATCCTTTTTAATAAGGTGGGATGCGGGTAATGCATAAATACAAAGGCCCTATGTGGTGTTAAATGGCATAGGCTGTTTTTAGAAAACTATTTAAAACCCTTTCGGCTCATTTCGGTTATTAAATTGCGCAACATCGCTTCGCCTTTATAAAGTTGATCTTTACTTATATACTCGTTCCCCCGATGTGCCTGTACAATAGAACCGGGGCCACAAATGACACTTTGAAATCCGCCATTGGCAAATTGACCGGCCTCTGATGCATAGGACACGGCTTTTAAGGTTTTATTTCCGGAAACTTTTTTTATTAGGCCAACAATATCCTCGTCTTTATCGGTATCTAAATGTGGAACAGGAGGATGATTCTCAATGGTCCTTATCTTAAAATCCGGAAAAATTGCCCTTAATTGCAGTTCTCTTTCCCTGCAATGCGCTTCGAACTCATTATAAATGGTTTCCATACAATCTTGTGGAATGGTTCTGATATCCCAAAAAAAGAAAGCCTTATCTGCAATCACATTGGGAGCAATACCTCCATTAATTTGACCAACATGAAGGCTCGTATGCGGCGGATCAAAGCGTTTGTCAATTTTATTTTCTTCAATCAATGCATTCATTTTATTTTCGAGCCATAGAATTAACCGGGCAGCTTCATGAATGGCGCTCACTTCCTGTTTTACCCGACTGCTGTGGCCAGCCGAACCATTGACATAGGTCTCTAAAATATATATTCCTTTTTGTCCAAGGATAGGCTGAAGCAGCGAAGGTTCACCAATAAGAGCATATTTAGGGGTTTCTGTATATGTGGATTTTATGTGGTTAACAAGTAAAGGCCCGGCCAGACAACCGATCTCTTCATCGTACGAAAGCGCTAAATACACAGGTTTGGTTAAATTCGCGCTAACAATTTCAGGAAGCACTGTTAAGCAGGTCGCTATAAACCCTTTCATATCGCAGGCGCCCCTTCCGTAGAGATTACCATCGTTTTTATCGACCAGTTCAAACGGATCTGTATCCCATTCCTGGCCTTCTACCGGAACTACGTCTGTATGCCCCGACAGTATAAGCCCACCATCGACCTCGGGGCCAATACGACAATGTAAAGACGCTTTATCGCCTTCGGTATTGGGCTGTAAAGTAACGGTTATACCAAAGGATTCAATATAACTCTTGATCCAGTGAATAATTTCTAAATTACTTTCGCCCCCTAAAACAGGAAACGATACAAGCTTGGCCAAGATCTGTTCTACATTCATGGGATTAATTTATGAGGTGTGGTATCCAATTAACTACAATTTTAGGTTTTTTATTCTTTCCAGTAAAGTAGGGTGTGAATAATGCATAAAGACATAAGCCTTATGCGGTGTTAAATTGCTCAGGCTGTTCCTGGATAATTTCTTTAATGAAGTAATTAAAGGCGCAGCCTTATAAGTGTTTTTCGCATAGTTATCGGCCTGGTATTCGAATTTGCGGGATAAGATATTCATAATTAAACCCGTGATCGCGCTTATTGGGCTATAGAGCAATCCAAAGGCAATGAGGCTTATATGGAAGCTATGAATCTCAACGCCCAAAGCGTTGGAAAGTACAGGATTTGAAATTAACAGCGATAATATGTACAAGGTAAATCCGGTGAGGAGGATGGAGGATATAAGATTAAAAATGATATGCTTTTTTTTATAATGCCCGACTTCATGGGCCAATACTGCTACAATTTCTTCTTCCTCCATGTCATTAATTAAAGTATCGTAAAGTGTGACCCTTTTTTCACTTCCAAACCCGGAGAAATAAGCATTGGCCTTTGTACTGCGTTTAGAACCGTCGATCACAAATATCTTGTTGAGTTTAAAACCAACCGTTTGCGCGTAATCCGAAATCTTATCCCGTAAGTTCCCGGCATCCAATGGCGTTTGTTTATTGAATAAAGGGACAATAAGCCGTGAATAGAACATATTCATAAATAGCGTGAATGCCGTGATAACTCCCCAGGCATAAAGCCAGAACTGTGTACCGGTTATATTATAAATCCAGATGATCAAAGACAACATACCTCCGCCCAAAACGATCATCATAAGCCAACTCTTTAATTTATCGAAAATAAAGGTCTTTAATGTCATTTTATTGAAACCAAATTTTTCTTCGATAACAAAGGTTTTATAATAGGCGAAAGGTGTGGAAATAATATCGCTGCCCAACATAATTATACCAAAGAAAACGAGCGCGATAATTATAGTATTAGCACTGTAATCCCTTGCAATATTGTCCACAAACTCAAAGCCGTCCAAAAAGAAGAAGGACAGCGTTAATACCAGTGAGAATAAAGTCGTGTAGTTGGAAAATTTGTAATTCGTTTTTTTATAGGCCTGCGATTTTTTATAGGCTTCAGGATCATAAACATCCTGCAAATCTTCGGGCAAAGCATCATTGAAATGTTTGGCGTTCAATGCGTCTAAAATTTTACTCAGAATAAAGTTAAAAATGATAATGCCTATAATGATATAGAATAGTGTATTTGCGGTCATGTTTATAATATTAAATTTCCAAATTCCAAATCACTAATATTGAAATTTGGTATTTGGGTTTTGGTTTTTCAAAGAAATTTTCAACTAAAATTTCTTTGTTTTCTGGCTTCAAAAATAAGAATTCCTGCGGTTACGGAAACATTTAAAGAGTCTATTTTTCCCTGCATGGGAATAATAATATTTTGCGTGGAATTTTCCAGCCATTCCCTGCTCAATCCAATGGATTCAGTACCCACAACAATGGCTGTAGGTAGGGTAAAATCCTGAGTTTCATACCCGACGGATGCCTGTAAGGCTGCACTATATATATTTATCCTGTGTTTTTTTAGGAAGCTAATAATTTCTGATGTGCTTCCTGTTGCAATGGTATTTGTAAATAAACATCCAACACTGGAGCGAATAATATTAGGGTTGTACAGATCGGTTTTAGGGTTGGCAATAATTACCGCGTCAACACCTGCCGCATCGGCAGTACGTAATAAAGCACCGATATTTCCGGGTTTTTCAGGCGCTTCGGCAACCAGGATCAGGGGATTTTCGTTTACTATTTTTAGATCCTGAATATCATGGACCTTGCTTTTGGCCACAGCTAAAAGGCCCTGTGTGGAATCGCGATATGCCAGTTTTTGATATACATCTTTTGAAACTGCAATAGTGTTGATCTGTTGATTTGTAAATGCGTTGATTTGTTCTTCAGAAAATAAATCCGGATTATACAAAACGGTTTCTAGAATATACCCTCCTTTTAGCGCCATGTCTATTTCCCGTTCTCCTTCAATTAAGAATTGGTCTGTTTTCTTTCGCTCCCTTGATTTGAACTTTAACTGAACAAGTTGACGAATAAAGGGATTTTGTACGCTGCTGATTTGCTTTAACATATGGACACAAAAATAAATTAAATAATGTAATTATTTTATAGCTTGTACGTCGAAAACATAAACCATCGACTAAAATGAAAAAAGTAACGCTTCTATTACTGACAATTGCCCTGTTATCTTCTTGCAAACGGGAAAATAAGACAAAGGATTATTCTGAAGAATCACTGGAGGTTACAGCCCGTATTTATCCCGATAATATGTCTGAAATTTTCAATGCCCATGGTGGTATCGACCTGTGGAATACCTTTGAAGGGATGTATTACGAAATTGAAGAACCCACAATTAACGAAAAACATACCGTTGCTTTAAAGTCCCGAAAATCTATAATTAATGCCGAACACCATATCCTTGCATTTGATGGCAAAGATGTATGGCTCAAGGAATTAGATACCGTGACATTTAAGTCCAATCCGAGGTTTTTCTACAATTTGATGTTCTATTTCTATGCAATGCCCTTTATTTTGGGTGATGACGGGATAAACTATAGCGATGCTGAACCCTTACAAATGGATGGAATGGAATATCCCGGGATTTCAATTTCTTATAATGCCGGTATTGGAGATTCTCCCGATGACGAATATATTTTATACTATAATCCCGAAACCTATAAAATGGAATGGTTAGGTTATACGGTTACCTACTTCTCCAAAGAAAAGAGCAAAGAATTTCATTTTATTAAATACAGCGATTGGGGAAACGTAAATGGTTTGGTATTACCTAAAACGCTCACCTGGTACAATTACGAGAACAATTTACCCACGACTAAACGGAGTGATCGGAATTTTGTTAATGCCAGTTTGTGGGAAGAAAGCCCAAATGATAGCCTTTTTAGGATGCAGGACGGGGCAAAAATTGTAGAATAAAAGTTAGGGCTTACTTATTCTTTTTTATATTTATTGCTGTAGCGCTTCCAGAGTTCTGTTTGGTGACTTTCCAGGCTAATGGACCTGCCATTAATAAAAGCACGGGTTAAGATATTTGTACGCATATCTAATGCATCGCCTTCGCTAATAAACAGGGTGGCATCTTTACCTACTTCTAAGGTACCTAAGCGGTCCTCTATTCCCAATATTTTTGCCGTATTCCAGGTAATTAATTTTAAGGCTTCTTCCTTATCTAAACCATGAGCGGCTACTGTGCCGGCATAAAAAGGTAAATTCCTCGTATTCATACGTTCCATTTGTCCGCTGGACTCCAAACCAACCAGTACACCTGCCTCTGTTAAAAGTTTAGCTATTTTGTAAGGAAGGTCATAATCGTCGTCATCGGTGGCAGGCCGTTTATGCACTCTTTGCGCGATCACCGGGATATTGTTGGCTATTAAAAGACCTGCGACTTTATATGCCCGGTATCCGCCAACAATGACGACATCATTTATCCCATTGGCCTTTGTAAATTCTACAGCATCGATGATGCCTTTTTCATCGTTTACATGAATGAACAATTTTTGCGTACTATTAAACAGTCCTTGCATGGCCTCAAACTGTATATTTTTAGTGGTTTTATTCCCATTGAGATAGGCTTTGCTTTCGGTTACAAAAGATTTAATTACCTCGACCTCTTTAACATAGTCTTTATTGGCTTTTAGTCCGGGATCTTCTCCACGGTACCTTTTAAATGGATTCGGCCAGTTTAAATGAATACCATCATTAATTTTTATTACGGCATCCTCCCAGTTCCATGCATCGAATTGTACAATGGATGAGGTTCCCGAGATGATATCTCCCCTAGGGGTGATTTGTCCAACCAAGACACCGTTAGGACGCATACTCTCTACCACCTTAGACTCGGCATTATAAGCAATAAGGCTTCTAATATGAGGATTAAGGCCTCCAATTTCATCGTAATCTCTTGTGGCTCTAACAGCCCCGATTTCGGCAAGGCCCAATGTTGTATTTGGAGCGATAAACCCCGGATATACATGTTTGCCCTTAGCATCGATGATCTTTCCTTTATAGGTTATTCTAGCCATCGTCCCGTCAACACAGGCAGAGATCTTGCCGTTTTCCACAATTATCACAGCATTTTCAATCACCGTTCCATTACCAATATGTGCGGTTGCACCGGTTATGGTGAAGGCTTCTTTCTGCGCCTTCGCCGGTGTCTGCTGCCCAAAGGATAAGGTGCCAATTAATAGTAATACTGGGAATATATATTTTTGAGTTTGCATCATCTTCCTTTTAAGATTATAGTGAATCACAATGTAATTGTTGCTTGTCTTCTTTTTTAATAGCTTGTGTTTTTGAGCCTTTATTTTTTTCTTCGAGCATCATATTTATAAGTTCGTTTCTTTCCTTCTTAATGGCTCTTCTTAATTCCTTATCGCGTTCAATATCAAAGTATAGAGCGCCCTCAACAAATGTTTTTTCGGCTTTAGCATAAACGGACATGGGATGGTCGCTCCATAGTACGACATCGGCATCTTTACCTACTTTAATACTGCCAACCCGATCATCGATATGTAATAGCCTGGCAGGGTTAAGGGTTACAAACTTCCATGCGTCTTCTTCGGTAATGCCACCATATTTTATCGATTTTGCCGCCTCCTGGTTTAAACGCCTCGACATTTCGCTATCATCACTGTTAATGGCAGTAACAACACCTTTGTTATGCATTATGGCAGCATTATAGGGTATGGCATCATTGACCTCGTATTTGTAGGCCCACCAGTCGCTGAATGTTGAGGCACCAACTCCATGTGCCTCCATTTTATCGGCAACCTTATAACCTTCGAGGATATGTGTAAAAGTGTTGACATTAAAATTGAATTGTTCGGCAACTTTCATTAGCATATTGATCTCACTTTGTACATACGAATGGCAGGTAATAAAGCGCTCCTTATTCAAAATTTCTCCCAGGACCTCCATTTCAATATCTTTTCTAAAGGGTTCACCACTTTTCTTTTTGGCATCGTATGCTTTTGCCCTGGTAAAATAATCCACGTACAATTGCTCCACACCCATTCTTGTTTGGGGGAACCTATTAAAACTTTGCCAGTTGGATTGTTTTACATTTTCTCCCAAAGCAAATTTTATGAATTTAGGGGCATTTTTATAGCGCAAATTATCGGCAGATTCTCCCCATTTTAATTTTACAATGGCCGATCGGCCACCGATAGGATTGGATGATCCGTGTAAAACTTGCATGGACGTTACTCCACCTGCTAAATTCCTGTAGATCCCGATATCTTCAGGATTAATGACATCTTCAATAGAAACTTCGGCCGATGAATTATGACCGGCCTCATTGCCTCCTCCCGAAATACCAATATGCGTATGCTCATCTATAATACCGGCAGTTAAATGCTTGCCCGAAGCATCGATTAATTTGGCCTTTCCCGGACTTATATCAGGGCCTATGGCAGCAATTTTTCCATCGCGAATTAAAACATCGGTATTTTTAAGGATGCCCTCTTTCTCGTTCGTCCAAACTGTCGCATTTTTAAATAAAATAGTTTCCTGCCGCGGGAGCTCGGAAAACCCGTAGGCGCCATTGGGATAAGTAAGCGGAACTACATTTACCAGTTTGGAATCTTGTTTAATGGATTTTTTACTGTCTTCAGAATTTTCCTTTACTACTTTTTTCATCACATAGGAAGTTTCACTTCCATCCGGAAAGATTAATTTCCCGCTTAAATTGGCATTATCGGTGACTTTAGAAGTCATCCTCATAAATTCCTGTTTTGTAGAATCTATACTTCTGAAGGTCAGGTTTAACCAATTATCGCTGTAGGACAATTTTGAGCTCAATTCACGATCATTACTTTTAACCTTCGCTTTAGGGCTGTTTATTTTTCCGGAAATAGACACTTCATAAGAGGAGTCACCAATATTAAACGTATAGTCTCCTCGAATATCAATACTATTTATATTTTCGATGGAATGTTTATGTCCCTTTACCCAGTTTTCATATAATATGGTCTCTTTATTAAATATTTCACCTGAAGTTATCAGGAAATTCGCATAGGCCCCATTTTTTAATGATCCCAGGGACGATGATTTCCCTAATATTTGTGCAGGAACAACAGTAAGCGCCTCTAAAGCTTTGGTCTTATCCAGCCCGTAGTTAAGGGCTTTCATTAGATTATCCTTGAAATCTTCAGTGGATTTTAATTGATGTGTCGTTAATGCAAAGGGAATTCCCTTATCGGCTAAAACTTTGGGATTAGAAGGTCTTTGGTTCCACTCTCTCATAGTTTCGAGTTCCAGGTAGTTTACGAGATAAGGATCTTCAACATCATAGGCTTTGGGAAAATTAACAGGAAGAATGAAGGCGGCACCGGTGGCTTTTATTTCATCGATACGCTCATATTCGTTACCCCCGCCAAGGATAACATATTGAATTCCGAAGCTGTCGCCTACCTTATCGACCCTCACGGCATTGGCTTTATCTCCGGCGGAAATGATCTGGACTAATTTTGAATTGGCATTGAGCGCCTCTAATGATCTGTCCTTAGAGTTAGATTGTCCTTTGGCATACCAATCTGCATCGTAATACATTTGCCTTAACAGGGCCAGAGCTCCCATAATGGAAGTTGGATAGGACTGCCTGGATCTCACACTTTTATTTAAAGAGAGATATTGTGCCGAACGATCGTCTATGATGCGTTCAGAATTACCACCTTCATCGGTTAAAGCAACCAATACACCAGTACCTCTAACAATACCATCCTGTAAGTGAGAGTTCACAACTCCAAAGCCCGCTTTCCTTAATTCGGAAGCGGATTTTCCATCAAATTTAAATGTATCAATTCCATTTTGTTCGGGCATAACATGGTCATTCCAATAAAATCCTTCACGGGTAGGTTCGAATTGGGCCGATCGCCCTGAGCTACCAAGCCGTTTGGGTTTTTTAATTCCAAAACCGGAATAAAGATCAATGAATGATGGATAAATACTATTTCCGGAAATATCAATAATTACGGCATTATCGGGGATGGGTATTGCTTTCCCCGAAGCAACGACCTTTCCATCTTTAATAAGTAATGTCCCCTCATCTATGATTTGAGTTGGAGTAATATAAATTTTAGCGTGGGTAAAAGCAGTGTAATTCGTGTTCCTTGATGTAACACCATCATTTTTTGGGAAGTGTTCTTGTGCATTTATATTAAAACAGCACAGAAGCAATGTGTAGATAAAGTACTTTTTAATCATATTTGGTTTTAAAAAATTAGAGTTTGAAAGATACAGAATAGCGAATAGAGATTATCATAATACGATATTTTTAACGTTTAATAATCGCTATTCTTTTTAAAATAATTTACAAACAAAGCAACCGCATAACTGTAACTCTCAATGCCCTTATCCTGGTTGTTAGCCTTTAAAAACACACTATAAGTGTTCTTGAATAAAGGCTCGAGCGGATTTTGGTAAGACATCCACAAATCGTAGCTCTCTTTATAATTGGCGATAATGCCCTTATTTATAAGGTCGATCAGGGATTCATATGTTTTTTCATCACGTTTATACACTTCGTTTAAACAATGCCTTAAAGCAAAAATATAACCTGAATATTTAAAATAGATATCCTCATTATGAATTGAAGCGAGGCAACCCAGGAAGTTCGTTTCGTTTTCGGCTGCATACCCTATCTGGTGCGCTTCTTCGTGGCAAGCCGTGGTAGGATATTTATGTAACGGGATTATGCCATTGACCTGGGCTTCATTGGTAAACGGGTTTAAATAACCACTAAATCCCATATAAGTCAGTGGTAAGCTATATATCGAAGTTTTTATACTGGCAGGGTTATATTTTAAATGCGGAAATATTGCTGCCAGTGCATTGTATCCATGCTTTGTTTTATCCAGAATTTCTCTTTGATCATAAGGCATTTCAACCTTCAATGTATCGTTGGTGCTAATACGATTGTGAATGTTATTCGATACAACGATCAATTTATTGGTGACTTCAATTAATTCTTCCGTTGTATATGTATCCTCCAATTGCATGGCATTATGAAGTGGGATCCGGTAATAGTTCATGCCCCAGAACAAATGAAAGGCAAAATAAATCATAGAAATTGCTGTAAGTACGTCAACAAGCCATGATTTAGTATCATTAATAACACGTTTTCTGTTTATAATGATCCATCGTATCACATAAATCCCGGCGATGGTATAAATGATATCACCAACCGAAAACGGCAGCCATCCAAAGATGTAACGCATGGTTTTAGATGTAAGCTGATATAGTCCGTTACTGTAATAGGTCTCAATAAAATCCGGAAAATTAGAAAGTAATTTTACGAGAAGATATTGCGGAATTATACTAAACGCTATGAGTGTTCTTTTCTTTTTTAGCATCGATCAAAAATAAACAATTGTGTATAAAATTTTGATTGTAATGGCTACCTTTGTGAAACTTTTATAATTTATTTAATAATCATAAAAATTTAATTGTGTGAACACCGAAATACGACAACTACAGCCACAGCGACTTTGGAATAATTTTGCCGACCTTAATGCGGTTCCCAGGGCCTCAAAGAAAGAAGAGCGCGTGATCGCTTTTATGAAGGACTTTGGAATGCGATTAGGCCTGGATACCCTTGTGGATGAAGTGGGTAACGTGATCATTAAAAAGCCTGCAACTCCTGGGATGGAAAACCGGAAAGTGGTTGTGATGCAATCGCATTTGGATATGGTGCATCAAAAAAATGCGGATACCGTTTTCGATTTTGAAACCCAGGGCATCGAAATGTATGTGGATGATGGTTGGGTCAGGGCCAAAGGTACAACCTTAGGCGCCGATAACGGACTGGGTGTGGCAACGATCATGGCGATCCTGGAAAGCACGGAAATTGAGCATCCGGCCATTGAAGCCTTGTTTACCATCGATGAAGAAACCGGAATGACAGGTGCAAAAGGACTAAAAGGAGGACTTTTAAATGGAGATATATTATTGAATTTAGATACCGAAGAAGACGACGAAATAGGGGTGGGATGTGCCGGAGGAATTGATGTCACGGCAAAACGTACATATTCGGAAGAAAAAACACCCGAGAATAAGATTGGGTTTACAATTGTTGTGAAAGGATTGCAGGGCGGACATTCCGGAATGGATATTCATAAAGGACTCGGTAATTCCAATAAGATACTAAACCGGATATTATTTGATGGCTTTGAAAATTTTGGATTGCAGATCGCTGAAATTGATGGCGGAAGCCTTCGCAATGCCATTCCGCGAGAAAGTAAAGCGATTGTTGCTATAGATACGATACATAAGGATGTTTTTTTATTTGAAATGGAGGCCTTAGCCGCATCCATTAAACTGGAATTAAAGACCATGGAACCAGGCCTGGAAATTGTAATTTCGGAATCTGAAACCCCTCAGCGGATAATGGATCTGGGAGTTCAGGAAGGGATGACCAGAGCCTTATATGCTGCATGTAACGGCGTGTACCGAATGAGCCCCGATATACCGGATCTGGTTGAGACCTCTAACAATATAGCCCGTGTTATTGTTAAGGAAGGGAATATAAAAATCGGGTGTTTAACACGCTCCTCTGTGGAAAGTTCTAAAATGGATCTGGCCAATGCACTGCGTGCAACATTTGAATTAACCGGATGCGACGTGGAACTCACTGGCGATTATCCCGGGTGGGCGCCTAATATGGATTCGAACATTTTAAAGGTCATGTCCGGACTTTACAAAGAATTGAATGGAGAAGAGGCCCATGTTGCGGCCTGTCATGCCGGGCTGGAATGTGGCATTCTGGGTACAAATTATCCCAAAATGGATATGATAAGTTTTGGACCGACAATTTTGGGAGCGCATTCCCCCGATGAACGCGCCAGTATATCATCCGCACAAAAATATTGGAAATTTGTTCTTGAAATTTTAAAGCAAATCCCTAAGAAATAAAAAAAGGCAACTTGAGAAGCTGCCTTTTCCATTCCATAACTTATTAGGATTATTTTACAATTTCCATCATTTCAATAATAAAGATCAAATCGGTATTTGGTCTTATCGCTCCACGGCCGGTTTCACCATAAGCCAAATGCGATGGAATATAAAGATATGCCTTATCTCCAACGCGCATTGCCGCAACACCTTCCTTAAATCCGGCAATCATTTGAGCATCCGGACTCACCGGCATAGTCATAGGACCATAATAACCCCCTTGTTCTTTACGGGGATTAAACATTCCATATTTCTCTTCGAGATCTTTTCTGCTCGAATCGAACAATCTACCGTCGGTAAAATACCCCTCATATTGCACTTTTACATTTTGACCCTGTACAGGCTTGGAGCCATCGCCCCTGGTTATGTAATGTACGATCAAACCAGAGGCCAATGTTTTGGCCTTATTTTTATAATCGGTAATAAGTGGTAAGGTTTCTGCCGTAGCGGCAGCCGCTTTTTCTGCAGCTATTTTATGCGCTTCTTCGGCTTTTATGCGGGCTTCCTCTTCGCGCTGCTTTTTCTTTTCCGCGAGTTTAGGCAACTCTGTTTCCCAGGTTTTAACAGCATCAAAATTTCGCGCATCATAACCTTGGCGTATAATGGTTAATTCCTCAATTACAACATCTTCTTCCGGTTTATTATTTGCACCGGTTTTTACGTTAGAAATGGAATCCTGAATGTCCAGTCCCAAAACCAATTCCCCAAATACGGCATGTTTGTTATCCAGATTGGGCTTGGGTATTTCGGTAATGAAGAACTGGCTTCCATTGGTTCCCGGCCCGGAATTGGCCATAGACAAAATTCCAGGTTTATCGTGTTTTAAAGCATCGTCAAATTCATCGTCAAATCTATATCCCGGACTACCAGACCCTGTACCTGTGGGGTCACCGCCCTGTATCATAAATTGATCGATCACGCGGTGGAATGTAATGCCGTTATAAAATTTATTCCCTTTATAAGTGCTATCCACCATAGGATGGTTTCCTTCGGCTAAAGCCACAAAATTGGCAACTGTAACCGGTGTCTTGTCGTAAGTTAATTTTGCCACCATAGTTCCTTTGTTTGTCACAAATTCTGCATAAAGGCCATCACCAAGATCGGGATACTTTTCATTACAAGAACCTAAGCCTACAAATAGTATCAGGGCTAAAATTTTAATTGGGTGTTTAATAATTTTCATGTTTGACTTTTTGTTATTTTTAATAGTTTAATAATTTAGTGCACTTGTTTATGTGTTATAGCATAAAGCGTTACCTGGCATTTTAAAGTAATATTTGCCCCTATTTTGTTTGAATCGCCATAATAACCATAGGCCTTATGCGATGGAAATAAAAAGGTAACGGTTTCTCCGGCTTTCATTAATTTTAATCCTTCACGAAGCCCGGAAAATAATTCTTCCTGATCCATGGCATAGTTTTGAATTTGAATCTCCTCCTTTGTGTAAATATAATTGTCATCAAAATCCTTTACATCATAAATGAAACTAACAATATCTCCAAATTTTGCCCTAATGGAATCATCTTCTACTTTCACATCGTAGTAATACCAAAATCCGTTAGGGGAGGCCATATACGCCTCATCCGGATTGTTTTTAATGATCTCCTGAATTTGCTCCTGTTGAAACCGATTTATTTCCTTATTTCGTTCAACCGACTGGTCGATGAAAGTGCCTGTTTTTACCGATACAGGTCTTCGGGCTTCAGGAGATTGGCAGCTTACAAAGACAAGAACAAGAATAAGTATGGTTGCAAGATTTTTCATGAATTGAGGGTCATTTTATATTGAGGTAATATAGAAATAAATTTTTCTATTGTATCTTTTAAACTCAAATCAGAACGTCCCCCTGCAGCATTGATATGGCCACCGCCATTAAAGTGATTACGGGCAAACGTATTTACATCAAAGTTGCCATTTGAACGAAAAGAAATCTTTACAATCTGATCTTGTTGATGTTCAATAAAAATAGCTCCAAACACGACATTATCTAAAGATAGTCCATAATTTACAACACCTTCGGTATCTCCTTTTTTAAAGTTAAATTGATTTAATTCCTCCTGGGATAAAGATATATATGCAGTTTTTAATTCGGGAATCACTTTTAGATTGTTCAAAGAACGGCCCAGTAACTGAAGTTTATTATAAGTGTTTGCATCGTAAACCTGGGTATGTATCCGGGAATTGTTGGCGCCTTTGTCTATAAGGTCTGCAACCACACGGTGGGTAATACTTGTAGTAGAGCTGTATCGAAATGAACCTGTATCTGTCATGATACCCAGATATAAGCACGTTGCAATGGATTTATCTATAGAGTTTTCATCCTCAAGCATTTCAAAAAAGTGATAGATCATTTGGCAGGTAGAGCAAATAGATATATCGGAATACACATACTTTGCATAATCTTCGGGCTGTTGATGGTGGTCTATCAGGATTTTAATGCCTTCCACTTCTGTCAATATGGGTTCCATATTTCCCGTTCGATTTAGGGCGTTAAAATCTAAAGTAAAAATGAGCTCGGACTCCTTAATTAGGATATTGGCTTTTTCCCCCTCGGAATCGTATTTTAATATAGCATCTTCGCCGGGCACCCATTTTAAAAAATCGGGATAATCATTGGGTGAAATAACATGAACTACATGCCCCTTTAATTTTAAATAATGATACAAACCTAGGCTAGAACCAATGGCATCACCATCGGGGTTTTTATGAGGCACAATAACAATATGTTTAGGCTTAGCCAATAATTGCTTTATCTCTTTTATATCATTATTTGTCATCCGGCAGCGAAGATACAATTTAATAATAAATCCGTTAAATGTATTCTGCTACTTTTGTATAATATTAACCTTTTAAATTAATCATCGTGCATTTCATTGTTACCCTTTTCTTATCGAGCCTGATTGTTGTGTCCTGCAACAAAACTGAAAAAGTCAAGGATACTAACACCGATAGCGAAAGTGATGAACTGATTATAGCATTTGGATCTTGTGCAAGACAGGATATGGATAATAAACTTTGGAAGCCCATCCTTGAAAATGAGCCGTCAGTTTGGATTTGGGGCGGAGATGTTATTTATTCCGATACCAATGATATGGTTTTAAAGGCCAGGCACTATAAGCAGCAGCTAAGTCAGGATACTTATAAAGAAATTCAAAATAAGACTAAAGTATTTGGAACCTGGGATGATCATGATTATGGACTTAACGATGGTGGTAAGGAATATGAGTTTAAAGCGGAAAGTCAACAGTTATTTTTAGATTTTTTAGGGGTTTCCGAAAATGATGAAAGGCGAGAACGCCGGGGTGTGTATTATTCGGATGTTATAAAGACCGCTCATGGCAGTGTAAATATTTTTGTTCTGGATACACGTTTTTTTAGAACTGCCCTTACGCCATCCAATAATCCGGATTTACGCTATGAGCCCAATCCTGTTGGAGAGGGTACGATTTTGGGCGTAGAACAATGGCAGTGGTTAGAAAATGAACTTAAGACTTCAGGATCCGATTTTAATTTGATTATAAGCAGCATTCAGTTTTTATCTAATGCGCATGGTTACGAAACCTGGGGTAACATGCCACACGAGGTTGATAAAATGAAATCTTTAATTAGTTCTTCTAAAGCGAAAGGCGTTTTAATTTTGTCGGGAGACAGGCATATTTCGGAGTTTTCCAAAGCAAGTATTGATGGTTTGGATACTCAACTTATCGATTTTACTTCAAGTGGTCTGACACATTCGTGGATTGAATTTGACACTGAACCAAATCCGTTTCGGGCAGGAGAAGTCGTTAGTGATTTAAGTTTTGGGCTTTTAAAATTTAATTTTAAAACCAGGACTATCACAATGCAAATGCGAGGCGAAAATAATGTTCTCCAACAAGAATTAATACAACAGTATTAATACTTGTAAATTTGTATAAAAACCTTATTTTTGCGCCAAATTAAAATTAAATAATGGCAACAAACAGAACATTCACCATGCTTAAGCCCGATTCGGTCGAAAAGGGTAATATTGGCGCAATATTGGAAAAAATAACAGCTTCAGGTTTTAGAATTGCAGCATTGAAGTTAACACAAATGACCATAGCCGATGCACAGGCTTTCTATGCAATACATAGTGAACGTCCCTTTTATGGAGAACTTGTGGAATATATGACCAGGGGCCCCATTGTAGCGGCTATTTTAGAAAAAGAGAACGCAGTTGAAGATTTTAGAACCTTAATTGGTGCCACCAATCCTGCTGAAGCAGCCGAGGGCACTATACGTAAAATGTATGCTGCTTCTGTTGGCGAAAATGCAGTTCATGGTAGCGACAGTGATGAAAATGCTGTCATAGAAAGCGCTTTCCATTTTTCAGGGAGAGAACAATTTTAGTTTTATTATAGACTGAAACCGGGAAATTAAACAAAAAAACCTGTAACGTTATGTTACAGGTTTTTGTTTAAAAAAAAATTTAAGTAGTATATATTAAATTACTTTTACATTTACTGCGTTTAATCCTTTTTTACCTTCTGTTAGTTCGAATTCAACTTCATCGCCTTCACGAATTTCGTCAATTAAACCAGAAAAGTGAACAAAATGTTCTTTGCTTGTACCTTCTTCAGTTATGAATCCAAACCCTTTGGCGTCATTGAAGAATTTTACTGTTCCTTTACTCATTGTTAAAATATTAAATTAATAAGTTGCAAAGGTAATATTAAATAGTTTAACAAACCGGATTTTTATAATTTATCTTAGATCAGTGATACAAACCTATCCCTCAAAATAAAGAACATATATAACCTACACTTTCATCATTATACGCTTTTCATTATAGTATTGTACCGGCAAAGTATTGAAAATAACAGCTAAGCTTTAAGTTAAAAATTAACGTAAAACCAGGGTTTTTACGATTTCTTTTCCCAAAGCCTCATTAAGCATCGTAATGATTTTTTCCTTACCATAACTTAATTCTTCACGAAGTACCGAAGAGCTTAATTGAACATACAGGGTGTCACGATGTAACCGAATTGATGTCGTGTAGCTATTAACCCCTTTACCCATTAATTTTACCCAGGCCTCCTTTACTTCTATTTTATCCAGGCCTTTTTGAAGATTATTGCTTTTTACAAAATCCTTAAGGGCATCCTTTAAACTCATGTGTTCGTTATGGCGTTTGCTCATTTTCTGGGATAATTTTATTAAAGGGTTTGTAAGTATATTTAAAACCCTGGGCATTTGTAATTACCAATTCGGTTTGAGTTGCGCGTTTTATCGTTTCTTTAAAATTTATTTCATCATTGTTATAGTAAATATTTAAAGAATCATGCTCTATCTCTAATCTAAATGGGGTATAATGATGCGATACGGTAAAGGTGCCTTCTAATGTGGGAGTGACTTTTTTTCTAAATCCGGTGCCATCCGGGTTGACTTTAAAATAGTCTATAGTAAAATTTAACGGGTATTCTTTTAAAAGCCTGTTGTTTTGCTCTACCTGGTGTATTTCCCAATACCCTTCCATATGCGTCATAAACTGCTCGGGATTACCGGAACAGCCATTTAATAAAATAAATAGAGGTAGTAATATGTATTTAATTTCACACATGCCTTTAATTTATCTTAACCCTTGATCTCGGCCATGGCCTCTTTATTTAGATTAAAGATCTGATACGTTTGATGTACATTTTTTATCGCCTGCTCGGTGCGTTCCGGGTGGGTATCACTGATAAAGAGCTGCCCAAAATTTTCATCATCCACCAACTTAATAATTTGCAACACACGCTGTTCGTCCAATTTATCGAAAATATCATCCAACAGCAATATAGGGTTGACTCCACTTTGTGTCTTTATAAAATCGAACTGTGCCAGTTTTAAGGCTACTAAAAACGATTTTTGCTGGCCCTGACTACCAAATTTTTTTATAGGATATTGTTCGATTTCAAAATTCAAATCATCCTTATGCACACCCACGCTGGTATAATGCAGGACTTTATCCCTTTCCAGATTATTTTCAAGAAGGGTAATAAATTCGCCTTTAAACAGATCGCTTTTATATACCAAATTTACGGTTTCGTTATTGTTACTTATCGCTTTATAACGTGACTTAAAAATAGGAATGAAAGCGTTTAAAAATGTATTGCGTTTTTCGAAAATATGATTTCCAAGCTCATTTAGCTGAAGGTTGTAGACTTCAAGAGCATCCGTATTAAAGGTAGAGTTTAACGAAAAATATTTAAGGAGGGAATTACGTTGCGTAACAACTCTATTGTATTTTATTAAATCATTTAAATAGCCTTTATCACTCTGTGAGATCACACCATCCACAAATTTTCGGCGTATATCACTTCCTTCTGTTATAAGATCCCGATCGGCCGGAGAAATAATCACTAAAGGTAAAAACCCGATGTGATCACTAAATCGCTCATAGACCTTGCCATTACGTTTTAAAGATTTCTTCAGGCCTTTCTTTAATGATACAGTGATTTTTTCTGTACGATCCTGCTTGTCGTATATTCCATCAATTACAAAAAAATCTGTATCGTGCTTAATGTTTTGAGAGGATATCGGATTAAAATAACTTTTTCCAAATGAAAGGTGGTAAATGGCATCTAATATGTTGGTCTTGCCAATGCCATTCGGGCCAACAAAGCAATTTATCTTGGGATCAAACTGAAAGGCCTGACTCTCAAAATTCTTATAGTTGATTAATGACAAAGTTTTTAAAATCATATAAATTACTGGTAGTTCATTGAATGAAACTCTCGAAATACTTTAAAAGGACTTGCAAATTATTGAAAAATAACAAATAAATACCCTTTTTTATACCAATAAAAATTTTATTTTTGCGGCGCATTAACATAGATTATATGGCGACTTACAAGAAAAGAGGTTATAAACCAAAAACGAAAGCTAGTAAAGCAGAATTATTGGAGCAGGAATCGGCAACGGCTGGAGTATTTAAAACTTTAGATGAAGGGGCTTCTAAGACGGAAGAATGGGTTGCGAAAAACCAAAAATATATCTTTATTATCGTTGGGTTAGCGGCTGCTATTGTTTTAGGATATTTAGGTTTTGATAAGTTTATTCAAGAGCCTAAAGAGCAAGAGGCAATGAACGATATATTTAAGGCACAACAGTATTTTGATCAGGCGGTCAATACGCCTGCCGGAGCAGAAAAAGACTCCTTATTTACTTTAGCGCTTAATGGGGGCGAAGGTAAGTTCGGTATGATAGATATTGTAGAAGAATATAAGGGAACCGATGCCGCTAATTTGGCTAATTATTATTCGGGGGTCTCTTATTTAAATTTAAGGGAATACAAAAACGCCATTTCATATTTGAGCAATTTCTCTGGAGATGATTTGATGTTAAGCCCTATAGCCAGTGGAGGAATTGGTGATTCTTTTGTACAATTGAACCAGCCGGAAGATGCTTTGGAATACTACGTCAAAGCTGCACAAGTGAGCACTAATAATTATACAACGCCTATGTATTTGTACAAGGCTGGAAATATCGCTATGCAATTGGGGCAAAACGAAAAAGCACTTCAGTATTTTACCCGTATAAAGGATGAATTTTCCAATGCAACCGAAGCGACTAATATAGATATGTTTATAGGAAGAGCAGAAGCAGCTGCTAACTAAATTATGGCAACTTCAAATAAAAACTTATCACATTACGATAAAACAACGGTCCCAAATGCGAAAGAATTTCGGTTTGGGATTGTTGTTTCGGAATGGAATCCTAAAATAACCGAAGCCCTTTATGATGGCGCCCTGGAGGCCTTAAATGATTGTGGTGCTTCCGAATCAAATGTGATACGTTGGAATGTTCCGGGAAGTTTCGAATTGATTTACGGGTGTAAAAAAATGCAGGAACAAGAAGTTGATGTGGTTATTGCCATTGGAAGTGTAATACAAGGGGAAACCAAACATTTCGATTTTGTTTGCCAGGGAGTGGCCATGGGGATAAAAGATCTTAATGTTAGTAAAGATATTCCGGTAATTTTTTGTGTCTTAACCGATAATACTATGGAACAAGCCATGGACCGTTCTGGCGGGAAACATGGTAACAAAGGTACAGAAGCGGCCATCGCTGCCATTAAGATGGCCCATCTTAATAAATCGACCTGAATTAACAGCAGCAATTTTACTTATATCACGCTTCTTTAATAGCTAATTATGTTAACAATTTTTGGCAATTGAAAATCATTAGTTTATTGTATTTTAAGTACTTTTGAAGTATAAGTAATTTTAACATTCCAGCACCAAATTTGTTCAAGCAAAGAAAAAATAGACGCTTTAATTATAAATTCCGGCATCTAAAGGAAAAAGATAGTAATGACCATAATTTGGAGGCGCAATGGCAGAATGTAAGAAAATCAAGTAAGCGTAAAAAGAATATATTTACATCGCTGCCTTTTTTGGTCTTATTTTTGATTACTATTCTAATATTATTCTATATATTAAGTCGCTATTAAAAAGATGTAGTTATGGGCATTTTTAAAACAAGAAAGAACAAAAAATTTAACTATACACCTCGTCATTATGACGATAAAGGGGAAGGTAGTCCATTTCAAATGAAACACAAGTTTGATGAGTACCGCAATACTGTTGGTGATAATTCCGGACTAAAGACTAAATTTAAAAATGCATTCAATGATCTTAAAAATTCCCGTGATCGTGAAACCAACAGGCGCATATTAATTATAGCCGGGATATTGCTATTGGTTTTCCTTTTTATAATAGATTTCGATTTATCTATTTTCTTTTCAAAGTAATAAATGGCGGATATTATACAATTATTACCGGATCATGTAGCAAATCAAATCGCGGCCGGCGAAGTTGTTCAGCGGCCTTCTTCTGTCGTTAAAGAGTTGCTGGAGAATGCGGTTGATGCCGAAGCAACAATCATTAAGCTAATCGTTAAAGATGCCGGTAAAACTTTGATACAGGTTATCGATAACGGTAAAGGGATGAGTGTTACGGATGCCAGGTTGAGTTTTGAGCGCCATTCAACTTCAAAGATCCGGAACGCCGAAGATTTGTTTGATTTGCATACAAAAGGGTTTCGTGGTGAAGCGTTGGCGAGCATTGCCGCGATTTCTCACGTAGAATTAAAAACCAGGCAGGCCCCCGACGACATTGGTGTACAAATTAAAATTGAGGGGAGTTCCCTTAAATCGCAAGAGGTAACGGTAGTTCCGACAGGAACTTCGGTAGCCGTAAAAAACTTGTTTTTTAATATTCCTGCAAGGCGCAATTTTTTAAAATCCAATCCTGTTGAAACCCGACATATAATTGATGAGTTTCATCGAATTTCATTGGCACATCCCGATATAAGCTTTGTGATGTTACAAAACGGAAGCGAGATATTTAACCTGTCCGTTGGTAAAATAAGGCAACGCATTGTTAATATATTTGGGGGAAAGACCAATGAAAAGTTAGTGCCCGTAAAAGAGGAAACCGACGTTTTAAAAATATCCGGCTTTGTTGGTAAGCCTGAATTTGCCAAAAAAACCCGGGGTAACCAGTTTCTATTTGTGAATAACCGTTTTATTAAAAACGCTTACCTGAACCATTCCATAAATGCGGCTTTCGATGGACTGCTTCAAAAAGGTAAACATGCCAGTTATTTTTTGTATTTGCAAGTAGATCCCAAAACTATCGATATTAATATTCACCCTACAAAAACAGAAATAAAGTTTGAAGACGAGCACACATTATATGCGATATTGCGTGCTGCCGTAAAACACAGTCTCGGACAGTTTAATGTGGCTCCGGTGCTCGATTTTGATCGCGATGGCAATATGGAAACACCTTATGCCTACAAAAACAAGGATGTGACAAACCCGAAAATTGAAATAGATAGAAATTTTAATCCGTTTAAAGAAGAAAAGACATCCAAAGCATTTTCGCAGGGATATAAAAAAGAAAATATTGCCAATTGGGAAAGTTTATATGTTGGGCTGGAATCCAAAAGTAATGCTTCGCAAAAGGATTTTTCTGAAATGAAATTTGAAAGCGATGACGTTGTACCTTCTATTTTTGATGAAGATGCTTCAAAAATAACACAGAAAACCTTTCAGTTACATTATAAATACATTGTTAATACCATAAAGTCGGGTATCCTCATAATCGATCAGCATCGTGCTCACCAGCGTATATTATATGAAGATTTTTTACAGCATATAACCGTTAAGGAGGCTGTAAGTCAACAATTGTTGTTTCCGGTGGCCTTACAATTTTCGAACGCCGAAATCGATATTTTGAAGGATCTTAGAGAACAATTGGAGCAGACCGGGTTTGTGTTTTCAAAACTTGAAGGCGTTGTGGAACTTACCGGTATTCCTGTAAGTGTCAGTGATGCCAATGTGTCCCTGGTGTTAGAACAATTAATTAATGATGTTGAAAACGAAGTCCCTGAAAGTCATTTTAGCCAAACCGATTTATTGGCGAAATCCCTGGCCAAAAGTTTAGCGATAAAAACAGGACAGGGGCTTACAATTGAAGAACAAGAATTTTTGGTGAATAAATTATTTGCCTGTAAAGAATCCAGCATTTCTCCTTCCAATAAACCCATATTTATAACGCTGAGTATGGAAGATATGGATAAAAAATTCGATAGATTATGATGAGAATTACAGATACCGTAAAACATTTATTGATCATCAATGTGATCATGTTTATTGGTACAATGGCGATAGGTAATGGCGAATTATTTTACAGATTATTTGCGCTGTATTATCCCGAAAATGATCTGTACCAACCCTGGCAGTTAATTACTCACATGTTCATGCACGGAGGGGTATATCATATTTTATTTAATATGTTTGCCTTATGGATGTTCGGCACCCCTGTTGAACAATATTTGGGAAATAAAAAATTCTTATTCCTATATATTTCTGCAGGATTAGGAGCCGTTTTATTTCAGTTGGGATTTTACTACTTTCAGTATTTGTCCATGGAATCTGAAGTGTTAAGTTTAGGTGTAACTCAAGACGAAATTATTAGTGCATTTAAAAATGGGCAGGCATTCACAATAGTAGGATCTAAATTTAATGAAATATATTTTGCTTCCATGGTTGGGGCTTCTGGTTGTATTATGGGAGTTTTAGCCGCTTTTGGTATGATGAATCCGGAGGCAAAATTGATGCTTATATTTCTCCCGATACCGATAAAGGCCAAATATTTTATACCCGGGATAATCATTTTAGATTTAATCTCAGGTTTAACGGGACAATCCTTTTTCAGTCCGAGTAATACAGCTTATATGGCTCATGTTGGGGGTGCTTTAACAGGATTCTTTATTATGTGGTATTGGAAAAGAACCCAATTTAATAAAAACCGCTGGTATTAAATGACCTCACTCAATTACGATATAAAAGACAAGCTTAAACGGCTAAATGCGTTCGAAAAAATTATTGCTCTCAATGTTATTGTATATATTATTGGCTGGCTGGTATATCTTACGCAGGATCTGGCAAGGCAGCACAGTTTAAAGTGGCTGGAATTGCCGAAAGACTTTTTCGATTTCATTCTTAAACCTTGGAGCATAATTACTTATGGTTTCGCGCATACCGATTTTTGGCATATTTTCTTTAATATGTTGGTGCTGTACTTTGTAGGACGGTCGTTTACGAATCTTTTTAATGTAAAACTATCCCTTAATGTCTATGTGTTAGGGATCTTGTTCGGTGGCGTTTTATTTATGCTCGTCTATGCTTTATTGCCCAATAGTATTTTAAAAACGGCCGGCCCTTTAATTGGGGCATCGGCAGGGGTAAGGGCGGCATTGATATTTTTATGTGCTTATATGCCAAATAGAGAAATGCATCTGGGCCCTGTTCGTATAAAACTCCTGTATGTTGGTTTGGTCATTGTTGCCTTGGATATTCTTGGGCTTTTTGGAAATAATGCGGGCGGATATGTGGCACATCTGGGTGGTAATTTACTAGGGTATTTATATGCTGTACAATTACAAAAGGGAACCGATATTGGGAAAGGCTTTGAGCGGATTATGGACTATGTTACGAGTATATTTACTAAAAGTAAAGTATCTCATTTAAAAACCGTGCATAAAAGTGGCAAGAAACGATATGCGGGGCATACTAAAGAAGAGTTTGGAGAGTTTAATAAACAGAGGAAAATAGATCTTATACTTGATAAAATTGGTAAAAGCGGTTATGAAAGTTTAAGTAAAGAAGAGAAAGAATTTTTATTTAAAGTGGGCAAAAAGTGAGTATATGAAGAACTTAAATGGTATTGACAAGATCGTGTTTTTTTTCAATTCTGTTTTTGCAACAGTTCTTTTATTATCCTACCTTTTACCTTATGCCGCTCCCAAACATTTTGCCATCTTGTCCATTTTAAGTTTAACCGTACCACTACTTATTATTTTAAATGTATTATTTATAGGGTATTGGTTTATAAAGGGAAAGAAACAATTGGTGCTGTCTCTTGTTGTGCTGCTTGTTGGGATTTCTCATGTTTCTTCCTTATATAAATTTTCTTCGAGTACCGATGTTGAAAATGAGAATAGCCTGTCGGTTATGAATTACAATGTGAGGTTGTTCAATCTCTACAATTGGATTCCCGAAGAAAATGTTGAAACACAGATCGTTGAACTTATAAAAGCAGAACAACCGGACGTTATTAGTTTCCAGGAATATCATCCTCACGATAATATAGATCTGTCTTTTTATAAGTATAAGTATGAGAAGCTCTCTGGAGAGCGTATAAAATATGGACAAGCCATTTTTTCAAAATACCCTATCGTCCAATCCGGTTCCATAGGTTTTCCTAAAACCGCAAATAATGCTATTTATGCCGATGTTGTTAAAGGTAAGGACACCATCCGAATTTATAATGTACACCTGCAATCTTCAGGTATTAATGCCGATATAGACAATTTAGATAAGGAGAAGTCCGAACGCCTCTTTAACCGGGTTGTTGAGACCTTTAAAATTCAAGAGTCACAGGCAGAGTTGTTTATTAAACATAAGGAAGAATCGCCTTATAAAATGATCATTTGCGGAGATTTTAATAACACTTCTTATTCCTTTGTCTATAGAAAAATTAAAGGGGATTTAAATGATACTTTTGAAGAGGCAGGAAATGGATTTGGCCGTACGTTCGACTTTAAATATTTTCCCGTAAGGATTGATTTTATTCTTGCCGATACTTCCTTTAAATTAAGTGGTTTTAAAAATTTTGATAATAAACTGTCAGACCATTATCCCATACTTGCGGAGGTAAGCTTACATGAGTAAGCAATCGATTAGATCGGCGACAATATGAATCGCTAATCCCAGCCCTATTATTCTGGTTTTTTTAGGAATAATTAGGATAATATAGATTGCAATGGCCAGATAAGAATGTAAGTGATGGAAGCTAATACTACATCTCAAAGGATCAAATACAGGTGTGCTTAATAAATGATCCAGATCGATTAGCATTGCACAGATCATAATAATATAAGCCTGCTTCCATTTTGGCCTAAACCAAATAAATGCGACAAGAAAAGGGAGAAAAAAATGAATGCCGTAATGCAATATGGTTTGAAGCGTCACGGAGTTGGTTTTTGTACCTTTAAATAATTCAAGGCATTTGTACCTTCATTAAAAAGTAAATCCAGAATACTTAAGTTGGTTATAAATCCATGCTTCTCTTTAAACACCTGCGGATACGGTTCGAATTGAAATGGTTCCTTTTTTTTGGCATTTACCAGATGTCTAAGATCAGTTTTGCCATGGACAGATTTTTGAAATTCAAGAGTTTTATCAAATTTTAGTTCCAATTGCAGACAATCACATACTACCTCCAAACATCTAAAATTAAAGTCTAATATAAAGCTCGGTTTTAATCTGAATAGCGGTTGTATGTCATCTTCATAAAACTCAAAAAAAGGAGAGGTACGGTAAGCGCTTTGCAGGGATTTCCAATGTAAACTTTGCCATTTACTGTGATTGGCTATTTTAACATCGCGATACTTCTGGCGATTATTCTGGGTATGAATTACGGGAATATTCAACTGTAATTTTCCATTAGCCCCATAAATATAAGTTCTGTTTCTATAGGTTTGTTTCTGGAAATTATCATCCACCTCAAAAGTCAGATTTCTAGCCCTGGCCATTCCCACAAAATGTGAAATGTTAGGGAAATATGTTGGATGTACAATGATATCCATGATAAGAAATTAAAAGATCAGCTTTTTTTTCGTCGCTTTCTCCATTTATTAACTCCATACCACCCCAATAAAACTATGACGAAGGGAATGAAGTAAGACACACGTTTTCCGCTTCCATGTACCGTTGTAAACACCCTGTCCCAACGTATTTTATTGAATCCTTCACCGTTGGTGTCCCAGCTCATCCATATAAATACAGGCTTACCTACAACATGATTAAAAGGGGTAAATCCCCAGGCCCTTGCATCCAACGAATTGTGACGGTTATCTCCCATCATCCAATAGTAATCCTGCTTAAACGTATAAGAATTTGCTAATTCATCATTGATATAAATCTGACCGCCATCAATACGCAAATCGTTATTTTCGTATTCGGTAATAACACGTTTATACAGTGGCAAAACATCTAAATTCAAATCGATGGTTTTCCCTGCTTCAGGAATATAAACAGGGCCAAAGAAATCGTTGTTCCAGTTGTAATTGGGATGGTGGGGATAGATTCCCGGATCTCTTACACCTTGTTCCTCGCTAATACGGTTAACTTCCAAAACATTTGGGTGATTCTTGAACTTCGAAATCGTTTCATCGCTAATAGCGACAAATCTATAGGTATTTTGAGGATTTATAATTCCGAAAGGATCTGTAATACCGTACAGGTCGTACATGACCTTTGGATTAAACCGATTGGTTTTAGGCTGTACATAGTAAGAAAATTGTAACTGTGACCTATCTGGTAAAACATTTTGCTTACCGTTAATATAGACATACCCATTACGCACTTCCAAAGAATCCCCCGGAATACCTACGCAACGTTTTACAAGGTTAAGTTTTTTGTCTATAGGTTTGTAGTAGTTTCTATCAACGTTAGGTTGGTTCATATTATACAGTGTGTCGGCGGGGCTATTAAATACGACTATCTCGTTACGATCTATTTTTTCGAAGCCCGGAAGCCTCATATATGGTAACTGCAATTTGTTTAACCATGAAGTTTCCTTTTTTGTAAGATCATCGTTGAACAGATAAGATTTCTTTTTAAGTAGCGGAATGGTGTCATGTACCATTGGAGCAGCAACTGTTGTCATTGGAAATCGGGCTCCGTAATGGAATTTGCTGACGAACAGAAATTCTCCTACCAGTAAAGACTTCTCCAAAGAGGAAGAGGGAATGACATAGGGTTGAATAAAATAAGTATGTACAAGGGTAGCGGCTACCACAGCAAATAATATGGAATTTACCCAGTCTCCGGCACCACTTTTAGGATGAAGACTTCTGTTTTCTACATACTTAACATCGGTGAAGTAATTTAAATAGTAATTGTAAATTCCTAAAGTAACGATCGCGAACAGTGTGTCATTATAGCTATTTTTACCGAAACTTCTTGCTGTCTCAACCCAAATTACCGGAAACATAATAAGGTTAATAATTGGTAAGAACAGTAAAACCGTCCACCACGGTGAACGACGAATGATTTTCATTAAAATAATGGCATTATATACTGGGATAAAAGCTTGCCAGGCCTGCCGCCCGGCCTTAATATATAGTTTCCAGGTACCTAATCCATGTATAATCTGAATTGTTATGAAAAATATAAACCATTGCATAAATGTCATAATCGTAATTTTTATTAATAAGTAATAATGGGGCTTAGTACGTTACAATTTGAAAGTATCTTAACCAATATTTAACACGTCGTTCATAGTATAGATACCTTTCTTATTTATGAGCCATTCGGCCGCAATTACCGCTCCCAATGCAAATCCATCCCTATTATGTGCGGTGTGTGTAATGTTTATGGCATCCACTTCAGAATTGTAATTTATACTATGTGTTCCGGGAACCTTATCTATGCGTTTTGCTTCAATTGGGATTTCATCATTTCCAACATTGGAGTCCAATTTCCAGCTCTTATAATTAGACTGTTCAATAATCCCTTCGGCCAAAGTAATGGCCGTTCCACTTGGAGCATCTAATTTTTGGGTGTGATGCGTTTCTTCAAGACCTATCTTATATTGAGATAAATTTTTCATCATTTTGGCCAAAGTTTTGTTCAGCTCAAAAAAGATATTCACGCCCAGGCTAAAATTAGAAGCATAGATAAATGCGCCATTTTTTTCCTCGCATAAAGCGACCATATTATCATAATCATTTAACCAACCTGTGGTTCCCGAAACTACAGGAATATTATTGTTCAAACAATTGGATATATTATCAACGGCCGCGCTGGGGATGCTAAAATCTATAGCTACATCGGCTATGGAAATATCGTAAGACAATGTGTTTTCATCTACTTTTAGAGCAATTTGATGCCCCCGGTCTACAGCGATCCGTTCTATTACCTTTCCCATTTTGCCGTATCCGAGTATTGCTATTTTCATCATTTTAAAATTTAAAATCCAAAGTCAACCCTAAATTAGTGGTAGCATCCAATTCATTAAAATTAAAATGCGGTTTCAATGCTAAATTCTCATCTACATTGTATTGAAGTAAATGGGCATCGACATTAGCATCTATAATATTTAAGGCATAAATGCCTATCGTGATCAGCAGGGAAATTTCCCTGTTACGATCTAAAGTTTTCTGTGCCCTTTTAAGGGCTTCACTAGAAATATTGGGTGTCGCCAAAGGCACACCATCAATATCGGTTCCCCAAAATTCATCGGTTTCAAATCCGGCCAATCGACTTTTAAAAGCATCACGGTAGCGCTTATATTCTTTGTTATTGTCTAGATAAAAGTAAATTCCGGTGCCCAGGGCCGCATAAACAATTGGTATTTTCCAATACTTTTTATTATAAGCCTGGCCTAAACCGGGTAATATTGCAGAGTAAAATGCGGCTCTTGAAGGCGATAAAGGATCGATAGGGGGTCTGGTTACCGTATCCTGTACAACAATATTTTCCCCCAATTGGCTGCCACTTCTATTTTCATTGTCCTGGGCAACAGTAAAAATAGGGAACAGTAAAACCGACAATATTAAAAAAAAACTACTGCGCACTTTTAATCATTTTTTTTATCCTGTTAAAATCTTCCTCAGAGCTAAACGGGATGGTGATTTTACCATTACCGTTCTTTAAAATTTTAACGTTTATTTTATGATCAAAGTATTTGGAAATCTCTTTAATACCTGTTTGCACATATTCCGGCATTTCTTCTTTTTTAATTGAAGCAATGGTTTTGTGTTGCTTGTAGTTTCTAACCAGGTCTTCGGTTTGTCTTACAGAAAGTTTTTGAGATACTATTTTCTCATAAATTCCAAGCTGTTTGTTTGGGTTCTCTATATTAATAATGGCACGACCATGTCCCATAGAAATAAACCCGTCTCTCATCCCGGTCTGTATAATTGGATCGAGTTTTAATAAGCGCAAATAATTGGAAATTGTAGAACGTTTCTTCCCTACCCGAACACTCATTTGCTCCTGTGTAAATTTAATATCGTCGATAAGGCGTTGATAGGACAAGGCAATTTCTATGGCATCCAAATCCTGGCGTTGAATGTTCTCAACCAGGGCCATTTCCAATGATTCCTGATCATTGGCAATACGGATATAAGCGGGAATTGTTTCCAGACCAATGCCTTTAGCCGCTCTGTAACGACGCTCTCCGGAAACCAATTGATATGTGTCGAACCCTGTTTTTCTCACCGTGATGGGTTGAATCACGCCCAGTTCCTTAATGGAGGATGCAAGCTCCAGAAGCGTTTCTTCATTAAATTTTGTCCGTGGCTGAAATGGATTTAACGAGATAGAATCAATATTTAATTCGATAATATTACCAATAACCTTATCGGAATTTTTATCCTGAATGGATTTAATATCGTTTGAAGGATCTTGTAGCAGTACCGACAAGCCCCTGCCCAAAGCTTGCTTTCTAGTTGCCTTCGCCATTAAACTCGTTTTTATTAATAATTTCTTTAGCCAAACTTAAGTAATTCGTCGCACCTTTGCTACTCACATCATAGTTAATTATGCTCTCTCCATAACTCGGTGCCTCTCCCAAACGTACATTGCGCTGAATAATGGTCCTGAATACCATATCAGTGAAGTGCTTCTGTACTTCTTCCACCACCTGGTTGGAAAGACGTAATCGGGAATCGTACATGGTAAGCAACAGGCCTTCAATATCAAGCTCCTCATTATGAATCTTTTGAACACTTTTGATGGTGTTTAAAAGTTTGCCCAATCCTTCCAAAGCAAAATATTCACACTGAATTGGGATCAATACGGAATCGGATGCAGTTAAGGCATTAAGGGTGATTAAACCCAAAGAGGGGGCACAATCAATTAAAATATAATCATAATCCAATTTTAAATGTCTTATGGCCTGCTTAAGCATATATTCCCTTTCTTCCTTATCTACAAGCTCAATCTCTATGGCTACAAGATCTATATGTGATGGAATTATATCTACATTCGGGGAATCTGTACTTATAATACAATCTTTAGCCACGCTGTTATGTTCCAGCAATTGGTAAGTTCCGGTTTCAACTTTCGTTACATCAATACCTAAACCCGATGTGGCATTGGCTTGTGGGTCGGCATCAATAAGCAATACCTTTTTTTCAAGTACACCAAGGGAGGCTGCCAGATTTACCGAAGTTGTTGTTTTTCCAACGCCACCTTTTTGATTGGCAATTGCTACAATTTTACCCATGAAATGATTTGGTTTATTGTCGGTAAAAATACAATTATTTACGAGTATTAAAAATGGAACTTGTTAACAAAGGGTGAACAAAGATTACAGGTTTAAACGGGTTAAAAGATCAAGTGTTTATAAGCCCAATGCATCCTAAAATTGAGTTTAAGATTTCTTCTTTTTTGCTCGTATCATCATCTCGAGTTGATCCCACATTTCTTCAGGAATATCTTCAAGGATATTAAACTGTCCAGCGCCTTTAAGCCATTCCCCACCATCAATAGTGATAACTTCACCGTTGATATAGGCAGAAAAATCGGAAGCCAAATAAGCGGCCAAATTTGCAAGTTCCTGGTGCTCACCAACGCGTTGCAAAGGCACTTTCTTTGCCATATCGAATTTATCTTTCAAATCACCCGGAAGCAGTCGGTCCCATGCACCTTTAGTTGGGAAGGGCCCCGGAGCAATGGCATTAAAACGCATTCCATATTTTGCCCATTCTACCGCCAGGCTTCGTGTCATGGCGAGAACACCGGCCTTTGCTGTAGCACTGGGAACTACGTAGCCGGATCCGGTCCATGCATAAGTAGTTACAATATTTAATACAGAAGTATTTTTTTGTTTGGTATCGATCCAATGTTTTCCAAAAGCAAGGGTACAGTTTTTTGTGCCTTTGAGAACAATATCAATAATGGTATCAAATGCATTGGAGGATAAGCGCTCTGTAGGCGATATAAAATTACCGGCAGCGTTGTTTAGAAGGACATCTACTTCCCCAAATTTTTCTATAACAGCTTTATGCATCAATTCAACCTGATCGATATGACGTACATCACATTGAAGTGGGAGGCAAGTGCCTTTAGTTTCTTTTTCCAATTCCTTTGCTGTGGTTTCAAGTTTTTCTAAATTCCTTGAAGTAATGGCAACCTTAGCTCCTAACTCCAAAAAGTATTTGGTCATAGCCTTGCCAAGGCCACTTCCGCCCCCTGTAACCACAATGGTTTTTCCTTTTAGTGCATCATCACGGAGCATTTTTTTTAAATAATTCATTTTATCATAATTTTGATTCTAAATGTAGTTATAAAAAGGGGAGAATAAAAAAATATGAGGATGTGATAATTATCATATTTAACTTCCCTTTTATCCAGTAATTTTATATCTGATTAAACACTAATTAAAAATTTTAGATTATGCAAGATGTAACAATAACTTCAAAAAATAAAGATCTGGGAAAATACGGGTTTAAAAATGTAATTGAGCATTGGAATCTTTCTCCTGAAGAACTTCAAAGAATCACTATTGAAAAGGGAATGGGAAAAGAAACCTCTAATGGAACCTTATCTGTAAACACCGGGAAATTTACAGGACGTTCTCCTCAAGACCGTTACTTGGTTAAAGATAATTATACCAAAGATAGAGTTTGGTGGGGAAAAGTAAATAAACCTATCTCCTCGGAAAGGTTTGATATGCTTCAAGATGAAATCGTCAATTATCTTTCCGGAAAAGAAATTTATGTACGGGATGCTTACGTTTGTGCCGATCCAAAATACAGAATGAATGTTAGAACAGTTACAGAGTTGCCGTGGTCTAACTTGTTTATTTACAATATGTTTTTGCGTCCTGAAGCTTCAGAATTAGAAGATTTTGAAGAGGAATGGCTCGTGCTTTGTGCTCCAGGTTTTGAAGCAAATCCTGTGATTCATGGTATACGACAAGGTAATTTCTCTATTATAAACTTTACAAAAAAGGTTGCACTCGTGGGTGGATCAGCTTATACAGGAGAAATGAAGAAGGGTATTTTTTCTACTTTGAACATGATTTTACCAACAGATAAAAATGTATTGCCAATGCACTGTTCTTCCAACGTAGGTGAAGATGGCGATACTGCAATTTTCTTCGGATTATCAGGAACTGGAAAAACAACATTATCTGCCGATCCTGATCGTAAATTAATTGGAGACGATGAACATGGGTGGACAGCTGAAGACACTATTTTTAATTTTGAAGGTGGATGCTATGCTAAAGTTATTGATTTAACCGAAGACAAAGAACCTGATATTTTTAGAGCGATAAGACCCGGTGCATTGCTGGAAAATGTAGTAATTAAAGACAATGGGGAAGTGGATTATATGGATAGTTCCATTACACAAAACACGCGTGTAAGTTACCCAATTTACCATATTGATAATATTCAGGAACCATCATTTGCCGGCAATCCGAAAAACATTTTCTTTTTAACCTGTGACGCCTTTGGTGTATTACCTCCTGTCTCTAAATTAACTCCTGGACAAGCGGCTTATCACTTCATTTCAGGTTATACTGCAAAAGTTGCAGGAACAGAAGCCGGTATTACAGAACCGGTACCGTCGTTCTCTGCATGTTTTGGAGCACCGTTTATGCCATTACACCCAACAGTTTATGCCGAAATGTTGAGCAAAAAAATGCAGGATGCAAACGTGAATGTATGGTTAATAAATACAGGTTGGAGTGCAGGTTCTTATGGTCAAGGGTCACGTATTAAACTTAAATATACAAGAGCCATGATTACTGCTATTTTAAATGGTAAATTGGGAAATGTCGAATATGAAATGCATCCAATATTCGGATTAAATATGCCTAAATATTGTCCAAATGTACCTTCCGAAATATTAAATCCAATGAATACTTGGTCTAACGTTAGTGGATATATTAGTAAATCCATTCAATTGGCACATTCGTTTCATTTAAATTTTGAAAAGTTTGAAAATGAAGCCTCTGAAGAAATAATACAGGGCGGACCACTAATTGATGAACATCATCATTTAAATCACGTATAATAGTTTGTTTGATTAGTTGGAAAACGGTTGATGATGTCAACCGTTTTTTTTAATAACTTTTTTCATCGAGGTCAGGCTAATGAAAGTATGAAATATATTTAGGGTCTAAAAATTATCGACATGACAAAAGTCATGTTTTTAATTAATGGTTAAACCTATTTTTGAATCATAAAAAGGATAAGAACATCTTTTTTATATTGAAGATATACAAACTCTAATAAATTTATATTATGACCATAATTGAAAACAAAACAGTAGCCGAAGTGGTTGCCGAAAACATCAAGACCGCACACATATTTAAAAAATATGGCATCGACTTTTGCTGTGGAGGCGGCATAAGTATCGATAAAGCCTGTGAGAAAAAAAATATTGACTACACCCAATTAAAGGAGGAATTGCTAAAGGTTGATGATGCTCCCAGGGCTTACGATTACAACAAATGGGAACTCGACTTTTTGATCGACCATATTTTACATGTGCATCATAATTATGTTGAGGAGTCCATCCCTTTAATTATTCAATATGTGAATAGGGTGGCAGAAGTTCACGGACATCATTATACTGAAGTGATTGAAATCAAAGCATTATTTACAGAAGTCGCTAATGAGTTGGCATCACATATGAAGAAAGAAGAGCTTATACTATTTCCATACATTAAAAAGTTAATTCGAATTAAAAAAGAAGGCGGATACTACGCTCAACCTTTTTTTGGGACGGTTAATAATCCCATACAAATGATGGAGGCCGAACATGAGACGGCGGGCGATATTTTTAAAAAGATTGCCAGATTAACCAATAATTACACACCACCCAAAGAGGCCTGCAATACCTTTAGGGCATTATATTCAAAATTGGATGAATTCGAACAAGATTTACACCGGCATATACATTTAGAGAATAATATTTTACATCCAAAGGCGATTCAACTGGAACAGGAATTTAAATGATACAGATGCTTTAATCACAATTCTTAATTTGGTTTTGCCCTTCACTAATGGCATCCAAAAGTTGTAATTTAAACTGTTGGACAATTGACATGGTACTTAATAGTTTACTGTGATCGGCATTTACAAAGTGATCCAGGATCTTTTGCTGTTCCTTGGTGTAAATATCCTGTAAGGAATAAATTTTTACTAATATCTGTAAACAATTATAATCCAATTCATGAGTAATGTTACTCATTTTGGAGGTTTCCCAGGCGATATATTGCAGGTCATCCAGATCGAGTACGAATTTGTAGGCGACATCATATTGGAATATATTAGGCTCAATATAAGTCGAATCCCGGATCTCCATGAAACCGAAATAGTCCTTCATCAAGGCATTCATGGAATTCACCGATGTGTTCAATTCATTCGAAAAACCAGGGTCAATTTTTCGTATTGCACTTAGAAAATCAATAAGTCTGTCGTTTTGTTCGGATTCAAGTAGAATCGATTTATTAATTGATAATTCTTTATCCAGATTTTGAATCGAAAACTGTTTACGATCCTCAATTTTTGAACGTGCACTTAAATCGTTGAGGTAAAAAGCCAATAAAACACCAAGAGTTGTTGCAAACAGGGTAATAAACCAGGAGCTTCCGTAGAGTTTATAAAATCTACTTTTAATATTTAGTTGCATTTGTGTCAATCGATCAATATTTCCAGGATCTTAATCGCGGCATCACTTATTTTGGTTCCCGGGCCAAATACGGCAACGGCTCCGGCATCAAATAAATATTGGTAGTCTTGTTTTGGGATCACACCACCCACCACAACCATAATATCGTCGCGTCCGTAGTTTTTAAGTTCGTCTATAACTTGCGGGACCAGGGTTTTGTGTCCGGCGGCAAGAGAAGACACACCCAGTATATGTACATCGTTTTCCACGGCCTGTTTGGCGGCTTCCCGGGGAGTTTGAAATAAAGGGCCTATATCGACATCGAAACCAACATCAGCATAGCCTGTTGCTACAACCTTGGCACCACGGTCATGGCCGTCCTGACCCATTTTTGCGATCATTATTCGTGGACGGCGCCCATCCTGCTCGGCAAACCTATCGGCCAGGGCTCTTGCTTTTTTAAATGAATTATCGTCTTTTATTTCTTTACTGTACACGCCTGAAAATGATTTTATCTGTGCCTTGTAACGTCCGAAGGCAACTTCCAAAGCATCACTGATTTCACCCAAAGTGGCACGTTCGCGAGCCGCTTCAATGGCTAAAGCTAATAAATTTTCGGATTCCTTATTAGCTGTGGCATCTTTTAATTTAGCATTCATTTTACGTCTTGCCGCTTTGGTTAATTTTAATAGTGCCCCTTCGACCTTTTTCGAATCCCGTTGATTTTTAATTCTATCCAAACGATCTATCTGTTGATTACGAACGGTTTGATTATCCACTTCAAGGGTTTGAATGGCGTCTTCTTCCTTAAGGCGATATTTATTAACGCCTATAATAATATCCTGACCGGAATCAATACGTGCCTGTTTTCGTGCTGAGGCCTCTTCAATTCTAATTTTTGGAATTCCGGTTTCAATAGCTTTGGTCATACCTCCAAGAGCCTCAACTTCTTCGATAAGCACCCACGCTTTATGTGCAATATCGTTTGTTAAACTTTCTACATAATAACTTCCGGCCCACGGATCGACCGTTTTGGTGATCTTCGTTTCTTCCTGAAGGAAAATTTGTGTGTTCCTGGCTATTCGTGCCGAAAAATCTGTGGGCAGGGCAATGGCCTCATCAAGCGCATTGGTATGAAGCGATTGAGTGCCTCCAAAAACAGCAGCAGCGGCTTCAATACAGGTTCTGGCAACATTATTAAAAGGGTCCTGTTCTGTCAGGCTCCAGCCACTGGTCTGGCAATGGGTACGTAAGGTGAGTGATTTTTCATTCTTCGGATGGAATTGTTTTACCAGTTTAGCCCAAAGCATTCGTGCGGCACGCATCTTGGCAATTTCCATAAAATGATTCATCCCAATGGCCCAAAAGAATGACAGATGAGGCGCGAAAGTGTCGATGTCCATTCCAGCCTCCAATCCTTTACGTATATATTCCAGTCCATCGGCAAGGGTATAGGCCAATTCGATATCGCAAGTGGCTCCGGCTTCCTGCATATGGTAACCGGAAATACTAATACTATTGAATTTTGGCATGTTCCTGCTCGAATATTCAAAAATATCCGAAACGATCTTCATGGAGGGTGTTGGTGGATAGATATAGGTGTTACGTACCATAAACTCCTTTAGAATATCATTTTGGATGGTGCCTGCAAGTTGCTCCGGTTTTATGCCTTGCTCCTCAGCGGCAACAATATAAAAGGCCATGATGGGTAAAACGGCACCGTTCATGGTCATGGAAACCGACATTTTATCGAGTGGAATTTGATCGAAGAGAATTTTCATGTCTTCGACCGAATCTATTGCAACGCCCGCTTTACCAACATCGCCAACGACGCGCTCATGGTCACTGTCATATCCACGATGGGTAGCCAGATCGAATGCCACCGACAGGCCTTTTTGTCCGGCTTCCAAATTACGCCGGTAAAAAGCATTACTGTCTTCGGCAGTACTAAATCCGGCGTATTGACGAATGGTCCAGGGACGGCGCACATACATGGTGCTATAGGGCCCACGAAGGTTTGGGGCCATTCCCGCAACAAAATTAAGATGCTCTAAATCTTTTATATCATCCTTCGAATAGGTTGATTTTATTTCGATATCCTCCGAAGTTAAAAAATGATGGATCTCTTGTGAAGATTGAATTTCTTCAATTTGGTTTAGAGTGATATGTTGCAGATCCTTTCGCGGCATTTATTAATTTTCATTTTTTAATCGTTCCTGCTCCAGTTTTTCTGCCAGGCGCATTTCTATTATGGGTTCGATCAATGTTTTTCGAACATTGGTTTTTACAAATGGGTACAACTCTAAATCGTGTTTCATTTTATCATTGGGATTAGGATATTTATTAGTCCCGAGTAAGATGTCTTCACCCGAGTCAAATCGATCCTGTTCTTTTGCAGCGCTATCTTTAATTTTTCTTTGAATGGTACCTGCTTTCAATTGCTTTAAAAAGCCGCCATTGGTCTCAATGTCCTTAAAAAGTGCCAATGCCTTTTGAGCCATCTGTTGTGTTAGATTTTCAATATAATAAGCGCCATCGGCTGGATTATTAACTTTATTAAAATAACTTTCGTGCTTTAATATTAATAGCTGATTACGCGAAATACGTTCTCCAAATGCGTTGTCTTTATGATAGATGGCATCGTACGGCAAATTGCAAATAGTATTCGCTCCTCCAAGAATGGCACTCATGCTCTCGGTAGTAGTTCGTAGCATATTGCTATTGTAATCATAGATGGTTTTATTCCGTTTGGTTGGCGTTGCAACGATATGACAATCCAAACCAAATCCATTATATACTGAGGCTAAGGTTCTGTAAAGTAATCTTAAAGCGCGGAGTTTAGCGATCTCAAAGAAATAATTTGTTCCAATGGATACATTGAAAGTTAATTGAAGAGATGGCTTTGATTCATTCGAAATGGAATTTTCAAAATGATTAAGGTATTCATTGGCATGAGCCATTGCGTAAGCCAGTTGTTGCACCATATTGGCGCCTGCATTTTGGTATAAAGAGGCGTTTATCGCAATAAGATGAGAGGGCCGTGCCCTATTCGTGATACTTTTTTCAATGATGTCGAAATCCTTCTTAAGATTATGATACCAATTACCTGACCTGGCTAAATTTCCTATAATATCCAATTGAAAATGGGTTGCTTTTGTAGAAGGTATGTCCATTATTTCTTTCAGGAATTCTTCCGAAAGGAATTGAAATTCAAAATAAATCGGGTTCGATGCAGTGTCTATTTTTTGCAGCAAGGTCTTAATTGAAATGTCTTCCGATGGAACAACAAACTTTATACTATCGACTCCATTATTCAATAGATCCAATGCCTTACAATTGGCACTTTCCGGATCTTTTACAAATATACTCTGAGAGATTTTCCAGGATGGTCTATGGGATTCATAAGGAAATGATGTGCGATCGAACTCATCCAAATGATAAAAGGGTTTTACATCTATGCCTTCAGGTGAGTTCCATATTAGGGATTCATTATAATCGGCACCCTTTAAATCCAATTGAATTTTTTGTTTCCAGGCCTTGGATGACACACTTTCAAAAGCATTAAACAACGATTTACTCATCCTTTTTTGTTTTAGCAATGCTGTCTTCGTATTCAATCAGGTAAATTTCTTCATTTTCCTTTTTCATATGATATTTCTCCCGACCATACTTTTCCATGCCTTCATCGGTGCTCAATTTTTCTATTTCTTCTTCATCCTTTTTTATACTTTCTATATAGTATTCTTTTTCCTCATTAATAGCCTCAATTTCTTCATTCAGATCATTATGAAAGAACCAGGAATTGCTGTCAAAAAAAAGCATCCATACAGAAAACACAATAAATATGAGAAAGAACATATTTTTAAATGGTTTTATAAAACGCTTATATTTATTTATAGATTTAGGCATTTAAAGTCTTTCATTAATAATTGATTTCACTATATCTATAGCAACGGTATTATATTTATTGTTTGGTATAATTATATCGGCAAATTCTTTCATAGGTTCAATAAATTGATCGTGCATAGGTTTTAAGGTGTCCTGATAACGGGAAATGACCTCTTTGAGATCTCTTCCACGCTCAGCAATGTCCCGTTTTAGCCGTCTTATTAAACGCTCATCACTGTCTGCATGTACAAATATTTTTATATCGAACATATCTCTTAGCTCCGGGTTGGTAAGAATTAAAATACCTTCAACGATCATCACTTTTCTTGGATGTGTTAGCACAGTGTCCTTTGTTCTATTATGTTCGACAAATGAATACACCGGCTGTTGTACGGTTTTACCTTTTTTAAGTAATTCCAAATGCTTAACCAATAGCTCAAAATCTATAGACTTGGGATGATCAAAATTAATTTTAACCCTATCTTCGTAACTTAAATGGGTAGTGTCTGTATAGTAAGAGTCCTGCGAGATAACGCCAACTTCTCCTTTTGGCAATTCATTTAATATTTGATTGACTACGGTCGTTTTACCACATCCTGTGCCACCAGCAATACCAATTATGAGCATGACCTTCTATTTTTATTAAACCAGACAAATTTAAGATTATTTATTTGGAATAATTTTAACTATTCCAAGATTTTCAATGCCAACGTAAATATACCCATCCGGGCCTTGTTTTACACTTCTAACACGTCCCAACCCTTCAATTAACTTTTCCTGCTTTATGATTTTATTACGCTGTAGGATACAGCGATTCAAATACATGAACTTTAGGGAGCCGACCAGTAAATTACCCTTCCAATCGGGATAAATATCACTTGTTATAAACGTCATTCCACTTGGAGCTATGGAAGGGGTCCAATAATGTAATGGCTGCTCCATACCCGGAAGAGACGTATATTTAGTGAATGTAGATCCGTCGTAATTGATCCCATAACTAATCTTGGGCCAACCATAATTTTTACCCCCTTTTATAATATTGATCTCATCGCCGCCTTGGGGGCCATGTTCGTGAGTCCATATCTCTCCGGTTACAGGATGTAAGGTCATGCCCTGCGGATTTCGGTGACCGTAGGAAAAGATTGCTTTTTTAGCATAACGATCTTTTACAAATGGGTTGTCAACAGGTATGCGCCCGTCCTCATGCAATCGATATATTTTCCCGCAATCGCGTTCTATATTTTGTGGGTTAATATCTCGATTACCCCGTTCTCCAATAGAAAAATAGAGAAAGCCCTTATTGTCAAATACAATTCGCGATCCAAAATGCTGACCTCTTCTGCTATTCGGTGTAGCCTTGTAAAGGAGTTGTTTTTCGACCAAAGTATGGTCTTTTAACCTAAATCTCATGATTGCTGTATTAGCCCCTTTTCCTTCTCCTTCGGAGGAAGCATAAGCTATATAAATCCAACCATTTTGTTCATAATTTGGATGTAGCTCAATATCCATAAGGCCACCCTGACCGAGTACCGCTATTTTTGGTAAGCCTTTAATTAAAGTTTTATTACCATTTTTAAAATGAATCAGGTCTCCATGTTTCTCGGTAATGAGCATAGAGTGGTCCGGAAGAAATACAAAACCCCAGGGTATGGTCAGATCCGGAACAATAACCGTATAAGAATAATTATTTGAGCCTATATTGCCTTTATTTTGACCCCATAAATTTTGGCTTAAAATAAGAAGAAAAACGAGAATATATTTTTGAATTTCCATTAATTTATTTTGTTTTGAATTTACGAATAAAAGCTATTCGAATTCAAAAGAAAACTATATATTTGCACACCTAAAAATTGATGACCAATTCGGGGTGTAGCGTAGCCCGGTTATCGCGCCGCGTTTGGGACGCGGAGGTCGTCACGCCCGAGGCGTGACCACCCCAGCTAAAAAGAAGTTATATTCGTATATATACTTTTTAGTGATAAAAGTTCAAGATATTATGTAGGTCAAACTATCGATATCGACAAAAGATTGAAAAAGCACAACCAGGGCAATGTCCAATCGACAAGATTTGGAATTCCATGGAGGTTAGTTTTGCAAATTGAAGTCTCAAATAGGACTGAGGCGATAGTTTTAGAACGAAAAGTTAAGAAACGAGGAGCAAAACGATATATTGATAACCAATTCGGGGTGTAGCGTAGCCCGGTTATCGCGCCGCGTTTGGGACGCGGAGGTCGCAGGTTCGAATCCTGCCACCCCGACAAATTTAATAACTAATTAGTATCAAAACCTTGGTAATCATATGATTATCGAGGTTTTATAGTTTTCAAGCTATCATAAAATTTGATATTATTTGATTAATTAAGTGACCTATTCGGTTACCATTACTATAATTGTCAAAAGGTAACCGAATTATTGATTTGACTTGCGTCAGTAAACAAATGTTTAATTAAAGACGAAAGAAATGAAAACTTCTAACACCTTCAGTATCCTTTTTTGGCTTAAACTATCTATGGCTCAAAATGGAAAAGCACCACTTTATGTTCGTATCACCGTTAATGGGAAAAGAGCAGAAATCAGCCTAAAAAGAAAAATTAGTATACAAGACTGGAGTTCTTCCAGAAACAAGGTAAAAGGAACGAAACAATCCGCTCGTATTATCAATGATTTATTGAACCAGGTAACTTTAGAGATTCATCAATCAAAAAACGAATTAAAATCCGAAGGCAAAATCATTACTTCCCATGCGATTAAAGCAAGGTATTTAAAGGAAGATCAGCAAAATCATTCTGTCAATGACATTATCAAATACCACAACGAGGATATGGTGGGGAAACTCAAATGGGGTACACAAAAGAATTACTTTACTACTCAAAGATATATTAACGAATTTATTATGGAGAAGTATAATGTTTCCGACTTCTTTTTAAAGCAGCTTGACTTTAACTTCATTCTAAAATTCGAGAAGTTCCTTCGTGATTATTCGTCTTTAGATCATCAAAAACCTATAGGTAACAATACTGTTATGAAGCACATTGAGCGTTTCCGGAAAATGGTAATATTGGCTCATAAGTTAGAATGGATAAAACGGGATCCATTTATGAAGTTCGAAGCAAAATTTGATAAAGTCGAACGAGGATATTTAACCCAATTGGAATTACAGAAAATTGGAGACAAGCACTTTTCAATTTCACGATTGCAGCTCGTTAAAGATCTTTTCATTTTCAGTTGTTTCACCGGCTTAAGTTATATCGATGTAATTAACCTCAATAATGACAATATTAACTATGGTATAGATGGTGAATTATGGATAATTATGAAAAGAGAAAAAACAAATAACCCATTGAGAATTCCAATTTTACCAAAAGCCCTACGATTGATTAGCAAATATAAAAAAGACCCAAAATCACTTGCAAATGGTACAATATTCCCAAAACTATCCAATCAAAAACTGAATTTGGCTCTTAAGGAAATCGCTGACTTATGTGAAATTAAAAAAAATATAACTTTCCATTTAGCGCGTCATACGTTTGCTACAACTGTAACACTTTCAAATGGAGTACCAATAGAGACAGTATCAAAACTTTTAGGCCATTCCAGGATTTCAACAACTCAAATTTATGCTAAAGTGTTTGAAAAAAAAGTTAGTGAAGATATGCAAAAACTGAAAATGTATTATGGATAAATAAGAGAAGAGATTATTAATTCTATCATTTTAAGGACATAATTTATTCAATTCCGTTTTTCCTTTAAAGACATAACCTTTACCAAAAAAAATCCTAAAATAATTTGAATTACAAAAGTATATATCGCTAAATAACCGGCATACTTTGTAAAGGATCTTTAAAAATTAAGGAAGTTGTAAAGATGAATAAAATATTACTTCCCAATTGAAAAAATTATAAAATTTATTATTGCTCCGAAATATTCTCTCGAATTTGTAATTGTAAATAGGGATACACAAGTACATTTATACAATAAAGAAACACATAAAATGTGCACACAGGTGTATACAGATACACAGAAGCACATTATAGTAAGCTACTGGAGGTACCACTATCATTTTTTTAAACCCTTGATAATCAGTAGATTTTCAAGAGTTTTTTCGTTAATGCTCCCAAATATGCTCTAGAAAGCTTTGCATGTCAACTGTGGCAAGGCTAAATAAATTCAGTCTTATGTAAACATATAATTTATTTAGCCTTGCTTTCCTAATTGTTAGAATCTAAATGATCTGAAAACCGATGGTATTAGGCAGGCGTCTCATTTTTAGTTCTTTTCTTAACAATTTTTTCGATAAGGTCGGGAACTTTTTCAAATGCGGCGGCAAGTCCGTGGATCTTTCCTGCTTCAATAAAAGAAATTTCTTCTTCCTTGGTTACTAAAAATCCTATGGGTTCAATGCCTACACCAGCACCGGCACCAACACCTTGTCCTTTACGTTCTTTTGTTTTAGTTTCGGCTCCTTCACCTCCACCAGAACCAAATCCCATACCTACTTTTATTACCGGTACACATTTAAATTTTCCCAATTCAAATTGTTCACCAACAACAGTTTCGGTCTTTGCTTCAGACTTAATAAAGTCTGTAATTTGTCCTAATAATTCTTCAAAATGTAAATCCATAATTTATTTTATTTAAGGGTTAATAAATGATTTTATGATATTTATTGGTCTGTTTTTTAGATGCAGTACCAACTGATTTTGTCCTTCAAAATTGACATGAAAATTTCCTCGATTATAATTTAGCAATGCAAACAATGGATACAGTTTGGCGTTTAAAATGCAATTGCCAGAATCTATATTTACAAATAATCGTTTCACTCTAAATGTTTTTAATATCTTCAGGATTCTTTTAATTTTAATAAGCGTCGCCTTTTTCTTTATATTATTGATTTTATGCTTATTGCGTTTATCTAAACCGAGATAATTAAGAGGATAGACATAGAATTTTAAAAATAGAATGTTGACTTGTACTCTTAGCAATTCTTTTTTATCGGATTCGATATTAGCCTTGAACAGGCCTCGTAATTGTATGTAATATTGGTTCGATGAAGTATCGACTTTTACAATAATTGGAGTGAGCAATAAATAAATTACAGGGATTAAAAGTACAGCGAATATGACAAGCACAAGCATGGTTAAGTTTTAATACAAAGGAAATATTGCCTGGGGTTTTAAACAATGATATTGCTCATATTGAAGACATAATTTTCAACAATTAAAATCAGGCTCTAAAAATACTATCTCTTTGTATTATAAATATCCTTTAAAGTTACCTTTTTACCGACTTCATTAACCGCATTTAAATCATACCTGATTTTAATTTTAGTGCCAATAGGTGCATAGTAATATATAACCCAAGCATCGGCTTCTTTAGTGCCAATACATCCATTAGAATAGGCTTTGCCTAAAGTAATTGGATTTGTTGTAGGATGTATTAACTGTCCATAACGCATCCCATTTAATTCAGTTTCAATGAAAGGAATTTGTGGTAAGGCAGTTGTTTTATTGTCATCTCTTTTAGTTACAAGATATTGATGTCCGTTTACGGGATTAATGTATTTAGGATCGCGAACATGATTTATAATGATTCCTTTGCTAGTTTTAGTTTTCAGATCCAATATTCTACCGGCCATTTTTAAATACTTCTTTTCATTTCTACCCACTCTTATAGGAAATTCAAAGAGGGTAATCGAATCTTCTAAAATACGTAGTTTGAATTCGGGTATGTTGATGTCGATTATAGTTTTTTGAAATGACTGGAGAATCTGAAAGGCTTTTATTGTATCGGGAATTATTATTTTGCTTCCTATTTTAAGAACGATCATTTTTTTCTGGTCATATACAAAAGAGTCCCGTGCCATCATCCTGTAATAATCGGTATTTTGAAGGGTATCTATAATCCAAGGATTAGCCCTTACCAAAAGGTGTTCGGTCAAAGAGTAAGGCATTAATGAATCGTATGCTTTAACAACAGAGTCCAGAAAATGAAAGTATTCACTAATAATAATATTTCTATCAACTATTATGCTTGAGGGCTTTGGATCATTTAAGAGAACATTGCGACCATTAATATTTAAAGACATAGCATAAAAACCCTTTTTTGTGGGACAACAAAGCTTTAATAAGAGCAATAAGGGTATTAATATTATCCAAATTTTATGTAGACGTTTATTGAACATTTGTTTTGGTGTTTGATTCATATATTATATGCCACGATTATTCTTGATAAGAATAGTGTGTCTAAAAAGTGTTTTACAATAATTTTTAAGCTTTATAAAGTTATGGATGAAAAAAAGACCTTAAAATGATAATTATCATTGTTGGCATCACTATTAGAAAGTAGCTTTGTGTCAAAATAATTTTTAAGGTATAAGTATTTATTTTTAAATAGATTTTTAAGAATAAAAGGCATAAATAGATATAATTTCTTCAGAAATGTAAGAGGTAATATAGTGGAATACAGGTTCCATAACAGTGGGGAAAAACAGATTCAAATACCCCTATTTAAAAGCACTTAAATGTAATTATAGAAAAACAAATAGATTAATTCATTGAATTATGGTTACAATAGAAAAACATGGTATCCTTTTGGGCCCAACTGAAAGAGAGTTTGAAAACAATGGCGTATTTAACCCAGGTATTTATCAAGAAGGAAATACGGTACATATCTTATACCGGGCCGTACAAGATGGTAATTTTTCAACAATTGGATATGCAAAAACCGATGGGCCACTTAAGATTGTAGAAAGGCATGAGCAGCCTTTAATTGTCCGAACTCTTGATCATGAGAAACATGGTGTGGAGGATCCCAGAATTGTAAAAATTGAAGACACTTATTATATTATCTATACTGCATATGATGGTGTCAATACCATGGGGGCTTTAGCCACGTCTAAAGATCTAATACATTTTAAAAAGCGTGGTATTATTACGCCCCAGGTTAATTATAAGGAATATGAACATTATATGGACTGTTGCAACAAGGGTCAATTAAATCCAAAGTACCATCATTATTACCGGTTTTTTGCCCAGATTGGAGTAGTGGCAGAAGAGTTTAGATTATTAAGGGATAAAGATGTCGTATTATTTCCCAGAAAGATCAACGGAAAGTTTGCCATGTTACATCGTATATGGCCCGGTATACAAATCGTATATTTTGATGACTGGAAAGATCTAACCAAATCGTTTTGGGAGGATTACCTTAAAAATCTTACCGATCATATTGTGCTTGATCCAAAAGACATTTTTGAAGTAAACTATATTGGAGCGGGTGGGCCACCAATTGAAACAGAAAATGGCTGGTTATTGATCTATCATGGGGTTCAGGAAACTACAAAAGGACGCACATACCATGCTAAAGCGGCATTGTTACAAAAGGATAAACCTGAAATTGAACTATCAAGGTTGGATTACCCCTTATTTTCTCCAAATAAAAAATGGGAAAAACACGGGATCGTAGATAATGTTGTATTTCCAACGGGTCATGCGCTTTTTGGTGATGATCTCTATATCTATTATGGTGCTGCGGATAAATATATAGGTGTTGCAAAAATGAGTTTAACCCAGTTGCTACTGGAATTGCGAAAGCAATCTTAAAAAATAAATAACATGAAATTTTTAGAAAGGGGGATGAAAATGCTTATTGTGAGTTCTTACCCTCCCCGGGCCTGTGGACTTGCAACATTTTCGAAGGATATTGTAAATGCTGTTTCCAAAATGTTTGGAAATACACTTCCTATTGAAATATGTGCTTTGCAAAACGCTGAAATGCAGTATATATATGGTGATGAAGTAACACATACTTTAACTACTTCTCATCTTGAAGAGTATCGTCTGGAGGCGGAAAAAATTAATAATAGAGACGATATCGGGCTTGTTTGCATACAACACGAATTTGGTCTTTTTGGGGGCACATATGGTGATTATTTACTTGCATTCTTATTAGCTCTTAACAAACCTGTTGTAACGGTTTTTCATTCAGTCTTACCGGAGCCGGATAAGAAGAGAAAAAAAATTGTTGAGGCCATTACTAATCTTTCGGATAAAATAATAGTTCTCACAAAAAAATCTCAAGAGGTATTAATTTCCCAATATGACTTTCAAAAGTCTAAAATAATTGTCATCCCTCATGGTACGCATACGGTGTTATGGCAACAAAAAGAAATATTAAAAACCAGGTATAAATATTCTGATAAGACAGTGCTATCTACATTTGGCCTGATGAGTGAAAATAAAAGTATAGAAACTGTATTATATGCTTTACCTAAAATAATTAAAAAACACCCTGATATCATTTACCTGGTACTTGGAAAAACACATCCGGAGATCATTAAAAAAGAAGGTGAAAAATATCGAAATATGCTTGGTGAAATCGTAAGTGAACTTGAATTGGACAAAAATGTTCTCTTTATCAATGAATATTTGGATTTGGGTGAATTGCTCGAATACCTGACTTTATCGGATATTTATTTATTTACTTCCAAAGACCCTAATCAGGCAGTTAGCGGCACCCTTGTTTATGCGATGAGTTGTGGTTGCGTCGTTATTTCTAACCCAATTCCGCATGCCATTGAAGCGCTTGGCAATGGTAACGGCATATTGATCGAAAGTTTTGGGAAGACCAGTGAATTTGAAAAGGCAATAATTAACCTGGTTGAGAATAATGATGAACGTTTTGCGATAGCAAAGCAATCTTTTTTATCAACTCATACCACAACATGGGAGAATGTTGCGATTAAGTATGGATTACTATTTGGTGAATTGACCGATAGCACAGAAGATTTGCGCTTTAAATTACCCCCCATTAAATTGAACCATATTAAAGAACTTACTACAGATTTCGGAATTCTTCAATTTTCTAAATTCAGCCAACCCGATCCCGAGTCGGGCTATACCCTCGATGATAACGCCAGGGCGCTCATAAATATGGTTATGTACTACAATAAATTCCAGGATCGAAAGGTTTTGAAATTGATAAACATCTATTTAAGTTTTATAGAAACTATGCAGCGTGATAACGGTTGGTTTGATAATTATATGAGTTTTGACAGGCAATTGACAAGTCAAAATTTAGAAGTTAATCTTGAAGATGCTAACGGAAGGGCACTATGGAGTTTAGGTTATCTCCTTGCTCACAAGAAATCACTTCCTAAAGAATTTGTATTGAGAGCAAAAAAAAGTTGGGACAAAGCGATAGAAAGAATACGCGATATTAAGTCTCCAAGAGCCATAGCCTATGCTATTAAAGGCCTTTATCATTATTATTCTGAAAAACCAGATGCGCTTGTGAAACAACATATAACACAGTTTGCCAAGGTGTTATTGAATCACTATCACATTAATTCGGAAGATAGCTGGCTCTGGTATGAAGACTATATGACCTATGCCAATAATGTACTACCAGAGGCCATGATGTATAGCTATTTGGTTACGAAGGATAAGAGGTTCAAGAAAATTGCTGAAATAACATTGGATTTTCTTTTGGCCAATTATTTTATGAAAGGACAACTGAAAGTCGTTTCAAACAGGGGATGGTTTAAAAAGAATAATGAAAGAGAATTTTATGGTGAGCAACCCATGGAAGTCGCCACAACTATCATCGCATTAGACCTATTCTATAAAGTTACGGGGAAGAGTAAATATAAAAATCAACTTGAACTGGCCTTTAGTTGGTTTTTGGGTAATAATCATCTTAAACAAATAATGTATAATACGGTAAATGGTGCATCCTATGATGGTCTTGAAGACACCCAGATAAACATTAATCAGGGAGCCGAATCTACTTTATGCTTTTTCAAAGCACAAATTATAATGGATCAATATGTTGAAAAGATGGCCCCTGAAAAAAGGCGTAAAACGATTTTAAAGAACGATTTAAATACTGTTTAAATCAATCACCGTATTCGAATATTGTGGTAAATATTAATATTTAAACTTTAAATGTATTATCCTTTTTATTAATTAACCCATCAGGATATGATATTAAAACCTTTTGCGCTTGAGGCTAATGATGTTGTAAAACAATTAAGGGGTAATATAGATAAAGGCTTGGACATGCAAGAGGTTAAAAAGCGTCTTGCTTATTACGGTAAAAACGAGCTTCCGAAAAAAGGGCCAAAAAAAAGAATGCGGATATTTGCCGACCAATTTCTTGATCCCATTATCTATATTTTGACTTTAGCGGCTTTGTTGTCATTCACTTTTACCGACTGGCTTGAAGGTATTGCCATCCTTATTGTTATAGTGATTACCGTTTTAATAGGATTCTTTATGGAATTGCAGGCCGTGCGCTCTCTGGAAGCTCTTCGAAAGATGGGCCAGGCGGTTTCACTGGTTTTGCGTGAAGGGAAAGTTGTGCGTGTAAAAGCTGCTACATTAGTACCGGGTGATATCATTCTATTGGAAGCCGGAGATATAATTTCGGCAGATGCACGCCTTCTTACTATAGAAAATCTGACTATAAAAGAGGCCTCTTTAACCGGAGAGAGCGTCCCTATTGAAAAATCAATTAAGGTCCTGCCTGATACAATTCCATTGAGTGAACAAAACAATATGGTCTTTAAGGGAACTTCAGTTATGAGGGGCAATGCCAAAGCAATAGTTGTAGCTACAGGGGTTGATACGGAACTCGGCAGAATCCAGCAGATTAGTCTGGATGCCAAAGAAGAGGTTCCACCATTAGAAAAGAAATTAAATCAATTGGGCAAATGGCTTATTTGGATGACGCTGATATTGGTTTTACTTGTTGTTATAACGGGTTTTATAAGAGGTAATGACCTCTATTTAATGATACAGACTGGAGTTGCACTCGCTGTTGCAGCAATTCCTGAAGGCTTACCTATAGTGGCAACCATTGCCTTGGCGCGGGGAATGATACGCTTATCAAAACGCAAGGTAATTATCAAGACATTGAGCGCGGTACAAACTTTAGGGGCAACCAATATTATATGTACAGACAAAACAGGAACATTGACTGAAAACAAAATGACGGTTCATTCTTTACTGTTTGATACTTCAAAGATTAAAAATGTACATGAAAGAGAAAATGAATTTTTAATTTCATTAAAAGGATTGTTTGAATTTGATCAACTGCTAATGACAAGTATCTTATGTAATGACATCCATGTAAAGGCGGAAGAAAGGCGGGGAGATTCTATTGATCTTGCCTTGATTGAATTTAGCGAACGGGTCGGTTTTGACCCGATATCCATTCAAAAAGATAATCCTGAAATAATGGAATTGGCATTTGATACGGAGAGCAGAATTATGGCCACCGTTAATCAGGATAAAGAAGGATTTACTGTCTATTCCAAAGGTGCCTTTGAAAGTGTCGTCAAACATTGCGACACGATACTAAAAAATGGGCAGGTCACATCTTTTAATAACAAAGCAACGTGGTATAAATTAGTTGAAGATTTGGCATCGCAGGGCTTGCGAATTTTAGCTTTTGCTTATAAAAATACCAAAGAACAACCGGGTTTTGAAACTTTATTGAAAGAACTTAGTTTTATTGGATTAATTGCATTTAGTGACCCTGCGCGGCAAGATGTTAAATCAACAATAGAAATTTACAACGATGCGGGTATACGTGTAATTATGATGACCGGTGATCATCCGGGAACAGCATATAAAATTGCACAAGACGTGGGGTTGTTGAAATCAAACGATGATCCAGCGCTCGTCTTACATGGAATAGATATTCCTGATCTTGAGAAATTAAATAAAGGGGCTTTGGAGAAATTATTGGAGGTGCCTGTTTTTGCCAGGGTAACACCGCGACAAAAATTGGAGCTTGTCAAAATATATCAGGAACACAATAATATTGTCGGAATGATTGGCGATGGGGTAAATGATGTTCCTGCATTAAAGAAAGCCGATATTGGCATCGCTATGGGAATAAGGGGTACAGAAGCGGCAAGAGAAGCTGCCGATATAATTCTAATGGATGATAAATTTACAACAACTGAACTTGCCATTCATCAGGGCAGGGCAATTTTTCAAAATATCCGGCAGTTTGTTGTTTATCTACTATCGAGTAACCTGGCCGAAATAATTGTAGTGGGTTTTGCGGCATTATTGAATTTACCTTCGCCGTTACTGCCATTGCAGATATTATTCTTAAACCTTGTAACAGATATCTTTCCCTCCTTGGCTTTAGGATTTGGAAAAGGCGAGACAGATATCATGGAGTTTCCTCCAAGAAGGGCCGATGAGCCAATTATGACCGCTAAATTATGGCAATCTACTATTATTTATGGATTATCTATTACAGTGGCTGTTTTGGGTATTACGTTTTACGCAAATTTTGTACTGGATCTACCGTCTGGTCAAATAAATAACCTGGGATTTTTTACATTAATTTTTGCCCAATTGCTCAATGTGTTCAATTTACCAAGTGCTCATTTGTCATTCTTTAAGAATGAGGTCACGACAAATCCCTGGGTTTGGGGAGCACTGGTGATATGTGTGATAATAGTAATTTTAGCGTATATAAGCGCTCCGGTTGCCAATGTCCTTTCTATTGGATATATTTCACCTGAACAATTGGGACTCATTGTCCTGTTTGGATTTGGGGCGTTGGCCATGGCACAGATATTAAAGCGATTTAAAGGTGGGAGATAATAAAAATTTTAAATAATGTTATCTAATAATGATATCTAATATTTTCACCGTGTTATTTATATTCTTAGTGCTTTCATTTTATTCTTCCTATAGCACAGCTTATATAAGATTTAACTTTTTTAGGCAGGCTGTTTTTTTCGCCAAAAGGAGGGTAACCTAATTTTGAAAGTTCTTTTTTAACCAATTCAAGATCGCTGCTTTCCATATACTCAAAGGTCACAGTATCGTATTGTTGATTAACAGATACATTGGTAATATTTTTTAATTTTGATAGCTTCTCAATAATTGTGGCTTCGCAACCCCCACATTTTAAATTTTGTATATATAAGGTAGATTTCATAAGGTGTGTTTTTAATTAATAAAGGTAAGCTGAATGAGAAATTTCTGAAATGATAGTCATCAGTTTTAATCCTTCAAATAAAAGGTTAATTACTAAGCAGGGATTCATGTTGAGATGTTTGCTTTAAAGGGAACTTCATTTTATTTAACCGATTGTTAGCCAATACTTGGTTTGCAACCTTATAACCTAATTTAAATATATCATTAAGATGATTTTTGTCAAAGGTCCCATATTTACATAATTCCTTTGGGTAAATTACCAAATCGCAATCCTTAAATTTGGCGAGGTCCTCTTTGACGGATTTTAATTTAAATGCCCTCTCAAAAACATTATAGGAATGTTTTAAATCCCCGATATCAATGTCATCAAATCCGTTAACATAAACACCAATTAAAAAATCACATTTTGATCTTAAATACTCGACGGGAAAATTGTTTAAAGCACCACCATCAACATAATATGATCCTTTGATTTTGACCGGGGTAAAGAGGCCGGGAAATGCAGCAGAGGCTAATATTGGCCTTATAAGTTCTCCGGTATTAAAAACTTCAAGATTGCCATCAAGGATATTTGTTGCAGTTATTAGAAGTTCTTTATTAAGCGCACTAAAATTGTCATTAATCAAGTAACTTTTGAAAAAAGAATAGAATTTTTCGGCATCGAGGAAACCGGGTTTACTAATAGCGAATTTCTTAATATTGAAGATCTGCAGTCTTCTAAAAAAAGTCTTGATCTCCTTCCAATTATATCCGTAAGCATACAAAGACCCGACAATTGCACCGGCACTTGTACCTGCAATATGCGTAATGAACAGACCGTGTTCTTCCAGGGCCTTTATAACACCAATATGTGCAACGCCTCTAATTCCTCCTCCCGATAATACCAAACCAATATTCATGATTTGTCCAATTTAATTATATATAAAAATAATCTCCAATAATGATATTTACTATGATATCCATCAGTATATTGATATGATTTAAATCATTTTACATGTTGCTTTCTTGTTCTATATTTGAGTAGAAATTGAACGCCTACAATGTTGATATTTAACAAATTAATAGGTAAAACTAATACTTACTTTGAAGAAATTGGTGAGCTGTCTTACTTCGCAATACGGTTTTTTAAAGAGGTATTTGTCAGGCCTTTTGAATTTAAGGAACTTATTAGGCAGTGTTACTATATTGGCAATAGGTCATTGCCCCTGGTAGGGATTACGGGCTTTATAATCGGGCTTGTTTTAACCTTACAAACACGACCGACACTTCAGGAATTTGGCGCGGTGTCGTGGATGCCGAGTATGGTGGGTATTTCTATTGTGAGGGAGATCGGCCCTGTTATTGTGGCTTTAATCTGTGCCGGTCGTGTAGCATCAGGGATAGGTGCGGAATTGGGTTCTATGCGTGTTACGGAACAAATTGACGCGATGGAAGTTTCGGGTACTAATCCATTTAAGTTTTTAGTTATTACCAAAATTACCGCTGCTACCTTAATGATACCGCTTTTAGTGATCTTTGGTGATGTATTAGCCCTGTACGGATCGTATCTGGTGGAGCATTTTAAAGGTGATGTGTCCTTTCAACTTTATTTTAACCAGGTATTCGACGCTTTGGAATTTGGTGATATTATACCCGCTACGATCAAGTCGATTTTCTTTGGATTTGCCATTGGCCTGGTGGGCTGTTTTAAAGGCTATAATTGTAAGAAAGGTACTGTGGGCGTTGGAGTGGCCGCCAATACGGCCGTTGTTATGGCTTCGATGTTGATTTTTATTTTGGACTTTATCGCCGTATTTATTTCTGATATATTCTTTGAATTATGACTCAGGACAAAAACATAGCGGAAAGGACTGAAATTGAATCCCGAAAAGAGGTCATTATAGAAATAAAGGATTTAAAAAAAAGCTTTGGTGAAAATCATGTGCTCAATGGCTTTAATATGTCGCTTTACAAAGGAGAAAATTTGGTGATCATGGGTAAGTCGGGGTCGGGTAAATCGGTTTTGATAAAATGTTTGGTAAGGTTGATGGAAGCAGATCATGGAAATATTAGTGTATTGGGAAAAGACATTACCAAATTGGACCACAATGCACTTGACGAGCTTCGAGCAGAGATTGGTTTTCTGTTTCAGGGCAGTGCCTTGTACGATTCCATGACGGTTCGCGAAAATTTGGAATTTCCACTGCGAAGGCATAAGGATAAGACAGGAAATATTGATGATACCGAACCGCTGGTTATCGAGGCTTTAGAAAATGTAGGCCTTGTGCATACCATAAACGTGATGCCTTCAGAATTATCCGGAGGTATGATGCGACGCGTAGCTTTAGCAAGAACCCTGATCATGCGTCCGAAAATTATATTATATGATGAACCCACCAGTGGATTGGATCCAATAACTTCAAAAGAAATTATTGAATTGATGCGAAGTATTCAGAAAAAATACAATACCTCATCGCTAATCATTACCCATGATGTAGATTGTGCGCGCGTTATTGCCGAACGTATGATCTTATTGGTGGATGGAATTAACTATGTGGAAGGCACATTTAACGAATTATTAGGGTCCACAGATCCAAAAGTGAAAGCCTTCTTTAAATAATACAAATATGGCAAGAACAACATCAGAATATATACGACTAGGCATTTTTATAACAATAGGCACAGTCTTTTTAGTGGTTGCGGCTTATTTGATCGGTAACAACCAAAGTATGTTCAATAAAACCTTTAGCATTAATACCGTTTTTAAGAATGTTAATGGCCTTCAGTTGGGTAATAATGTACGTTTTTCGGGTATAAATGTCGGCGCGGTTAAGGCTATTGAAATGGAAAATGATACCACGATACGGGTACATATGTCCATTGAACGAAAAATGCAAGAACATATCAAAAAAGATGCTATCGCCACCATTGGATCCGATGGGTTAGTTGGAAATATGATAGTGAATATTATTCCGGGAAAAGGTTCTGTCGAACATTTGCAGGACGGTGAACAGATTTCTTCTTATAGTCGGATTGGCACTAAAGATATGTTGAGCACTCTCAATGTCACTAACGAAAATGCAGCTCTACTTACGGCCGATCTGCTAAAAATAACGAATGCCATGATTGAGGGGAAAGGGACTTTAAGTATCTTGTTAAACGACACTATTATGGCTAAAGATTTGAGGCAATCGGTTATTAATCTTAAAATGGCGAGTCGAGGGGCCCTATCTTCCATTAAAGAACTGAATGGCCTGATTTCTTCAATAAAATCAGACGATGAAACCATATTAGGTGTGTTGTTGAATGATTCCATTTCTGGGCAAAAGCTAAAGTCTATGGTAAATAACCTCGAGGCGTCGAGTATTGAAATACAAAGTGTTTTGGATCAAATTAATTCGGTTATAACTGATATAGATTCGAATGAAGGTGCTTTAAACTATGTTTTGAAAGACACCACCCTGGTAAACAATTTAAAATCTACTATAGACAATATTAATGAGGGTACAGATAAGTTCAACCAAAATATGGAAGCCTTAAAGCATAATTTTTTAACCCGTGGTTATTTTAGAAAGTTAGAGCGGAAGGAGAAAAAACTAGAAAGACAGAATGATTAAAATTTAATTCTTGTTTTCTGATTAATATCATTTTACAATCAAACATTAACTTTTAATTTAGAGGTTATATTAATTATAAAAAAAACGTTATGTCCGTATTAAAAGTTATCGAAATTTTGGGAAACTCTACCATTAGTTTTGAGGATGCTATTCAGAATGTAGTTAATGAGGCCTCTAAAACTATAAAAAGTATTAAGTCTGTATATGTAAAAGATTTGCAAGTGAGTGTAAATAATAATAAAGTGAATGAATATCGTGTAACCACAAAGGTATGTTTTGGTATTATTGATGATTAGTTGTTCACGGATTAAATTAAAAGCCAAAAGCCCTGACTTATTCTAATAGTTCAGGGCTTTTCTAAAATTTTAAGAGCTAACAAATTTCACCAAATATTTAAGCATATTCTGGATAATATTCTACCTTAAGGTTATTCTCCACCTTAGTAACGCCAGGTGCAAAGTAAGCCGCTTTTCGAGCTTCTTCCTTTTCAGTAAGAGAATATACCGTACCACTTAATTTAACAGTATGGCCATCTACTTCAACCTTAATCCTTTTGGCCTCAAGGTCCGCAGATCTTTCAAGCGCTTTTGTAATTCTGTTTTTGATTTCAAATGGCTCTACGGTTGGCTTTATAGAAACAGTATTAAATACTCCTTTAACACCGTATAAATTTTCTACAGCTCTTTTTGCTGCATTTTTTTGATACGCCCTTTTAACTTCACCAGTTAAATAAACCCAAGCGTCTTCAACTTTTATTTTAATCTTATTGTCAGGCACTAAAGTATTCCATTTAAAAGCGTTGACAGCTGCTTTCGCAATTTCAGTATCTGTTTTACCTTTTCCAGTACTATAATTAACTTGAATATCTTCGGCAACTGCTTTTACACCATACACACTTTTGGCAGCTTTTTCAGCGCCTATTTTTTTTGTATAAGCATCCACAACCCCCGTGAGTGTAACAATACCATCTTTAACAATAACCCCAATTTGGGTTTTGTCAACACCCGATTGCCAGGCTAATTCCTTAAGCACATCATCTTTAATTCTCGCATCTGTTTTCATAATAAAATAATTTAAATAATAATTAGTTCTAAAGGTAATTTAAGAGAAAACCATTTAAAATGATATCCATCAGTAGTAGGAAATTTTAACATTAATTTATTCTCTTGATTTTTGAAGTTACCAGTGAAATAACTTTCAAAGGCAATTACTACACGCGAGCCTTGAATTAAAAAATATATAAAAGATTCAATCTAAAATTAGAACTTAAATAAAAGGAGGACGAATGACCAATTCATGAAGATAGGGTTCAATTTATTTGTGATAAATAAGATAACTGACCAACATCATTTCATAAATATTTGATTTTAGGTCTTTTGAAATGGAATATATAAACTCTAGCTATTCAGAATAATAAACCCGATAATTCCCGCAATAAAAATAATTCCATAGCCTATTAAGATGTTCTTTTTTAGTTGTCTACTGCCAAACCACAATGAGATACCTATTTTAATTATTGTATTGGTTAGAGTTGCCAATAAAATGGCATTTTGTGCAGTTAAAAATTGAATCGAATCACCGGCCAATTTGGACACGGAAATAGAAATGGCATCGATATCTGTAAGTGCACTTATGGCACTGGACACATATATCCCTTTCTCACCATATTCGCTGCTGGCATAACTTACCAAAAGTAAAATTCCACTGTATAATATACCAAAAAATACCGCATCTCTAATATTTAAAGGCTCACCTAATGGTAGCTTTTCTGTTGAACGATGCTTTCTTTGCTGTTTTCTATAAAAGTATAAGGTTACCCCTATTGCAGATAGTAAAACTACAACCAGAGGAATAGTTAAACCCCTGAGCATGTCTTTATTGAACAAGAACACCCAAAAAAGAACTCTTACGATCATAATAGTGGCCGAAGCAAAAATGGCAAGGGCGAAACCATTTGAAAACGAAGGAGCTTCTTTACTTTTTTTTGAAAATATCCATGACACTACAGTACTTGATACTAATCCTCCAAAAATTCCAGTAAATAATAAGCCCTTATTAGAACCCATGAACTTCATCAGTAAATAGCCGACAAACCCAATTCCTGATGTAAGTACAATGATCCAGCCTATTTCTCTGGGGTTTACAACATTAAAAGGACCATAATGCTCATTGGGAAGAAAAGGCAAAATCAATAAGGCGATTATTACAAAACGAATAAACGCATAGAGTTCATCTTGTGTTATCTGCCCAACAATGGTTTTAAATTTTGGTTTTAACGATAATAACACCAGAATGATAACCGTAATTGCCAGGCTATATTCAACATAACCCACAAATGTTAAACCTCCTAATAGATAGGCAAATACAGTTGCAAACTCCGTGGTGCTTCCAATATCTTCTTTTTTAACCCTTATCCAATATGAACTTGCTGCAATTAATGCGACGCTAATGAAACCGATAATAAATATCCATGAGATGTACACAAAACTTAAAAACGCACAGACAAAACCCATTAAGGCTACTATTGACATGGTACGGAGTCCAGCGAAAATCTCCACTTTCCTTAAATTAGAAATCTCTCTTTCTAACCCTATCACAAGTCCGATACCAACGGTTATAAGCATTCTAATTAAGAAATCAGATTGTGAGAGTTCAAAGTTTTCTGCTTGTATAAGAAATGTTTCTTGCATGTTGAATATAGGTAAATTTAGTTTTTTATACTTTAAGTAAAAATGACTAATATCATTTTAGTATTAATGATTTATGAATTGTTAGACCTAATTTTGTAATCTTTTTTAGTACCTGGCAGATGGGTTATACCAACTATCATTATTCCTTAAAGAGAAATCATAAAATGGTATATGTGAAATGGTATACCAAATAGAAGTTGCATATTAATCCATAAATTTAGATGACCCCATTTCTACCATTTTATCCTTGCATAATGCCTGCATTTCTTTGGCTGTTCCTTTAAATGTAAATTCACCAATTTGATAGCAGTAACTGCAATATTTATCGTTTTTAGCGCCATCCGCATTGATAACACCTCGTTGTGGGTCCTTTTTTATAGGCATGCCACAACTTTGACAAAACTTATTGTCTTTAGCAGTATTCATAATCTTTTGTTTAATGCGATAATAAAATTACCAAAGACAAAAATCAGGTGCAATGATAATTATCAGTTGAACGATTTTGATAGCTCAATTAAAGTTATTTCAGGACGCATACCCAATCTGCCGGGAAAACCCAGCCAGCCTAAACCCCGGTTAACATATAGATATTGATTACCCTCTTGGTACAATCCTACCCAATGTTTATATTTATATTTAATGGGGCTCCATTTGTTATTTTTAAGATTAATCCCTGCTTGCATTCCATGTGTATGACCAGATAGTGTGAGAACTATATTTGTTTGATTTATCACTTCTTCGTTCCAATGTGTTGGATCGTGGGACAGTAATATTTTAAAAGGAATATCGTGAATTGATTTTAATGATTTTTGTAAATCGCCATATTGTTTAAATGGTGGGTTTCCCCAATTTTCGACACCGATAATGGCAATTTTTCCATCCTCGTTTTCCATGGCACAGGCTTCATTTAATAAGAGCCTAAACCCAATTTTTTTATAAAAATATTTAATTAGTCCGAAATTAGCTTCTTTTAATTTTGACGATTCCCATTTACTATAATCTCCATAATCATGATTTCCCAGAACTGCGAATTTGCCTTTTTTTGCTGTTAATTGTTCAAGAACGCTACTCCATCCCTTTAATTCCCATGCGTAATTATTAACGAGATCACCGGTAAAGCATATAATATCGGGTTTCAAATGATTTATAAGTTTTATGGCCCGGTGTAAAATATGGTAACGATAATTAAAACTTCCTAAATGAAGATCGGAAACGTGTACAATACGGAATCCTTTAAAACTGGTTGGCAGTGTTTTAGAACTAATTATAATATGATTTGTTTTAAAGCGATATAAGGTCCTGAAGATGCCATAAACAATAACAAAAAATGGAAGAAAGCCCGAAAATAAACCAATTAGAGGTACAACAATGATCGATTCTTTTCCAGAAAACATAAAATTTGTAAAATATAAGATGGTTATGGCAACTACAAAAATTAGCTTTGGAATAAACGAAGAGACCGTAAGGCCGTAAAAGGATGAAACAAGCAACTGTTTTCTAACAGGATTTAAGTCGTCTAACCTGACCTTTAAAATAATAATTGCTGTGATTAATCCAATGGTAAAGGACCAAAATAAGAGGTTTATTATTGTTTTTAAAATTGAAGAGGATAATAGTATTGTAATGGATTGAAGCCAGTAATATGCCAACATATCGACAATTAATATACCTGTGCACAAAAAAAGAATGGTAAACAGGGAAAAGGATCTCATAATTAAATTATTGTTTCTTTAAACGTCTTTTATCCCTATATGCCCAGTAAATGCCCTTGACATCCGATGCCCAGTTGTCGTACATATAAATAAGGGTTATCTCTTCAAAGGTTTCTAATAAACTAATACCGATCATTATATAAAATAGTACGTATTCAGGGCTAAAGAATAATGAAAAGATTATAAAAACACTTTGTATTACCGCCGAGAGTTTGGCCAAATAGGTATGGAATGCTGTGGCCTTGCCATATTTGTAATAGGCTATGATCATTTGGATAATGTAAGGAATAAATACAATTAGTATAAGTAAAAGGTTCCTTCTCATAAAATCATTTTCGAAATAAAATAAACCAATAAGCCCAACAACTAAAGTGATCTGGTCACCAAAGGAATCCAATTGTGAGCCTCTTGGGCTCTCTATTTTGAGTTTCCGGGCCAGATACCCATCAATGGCGTCGGTTGAATAACTTACCAATAAGAACCAAGTGAAGATTAAACGTTCGTCGTACCAAACCAGACCCAATAAAAATGGTGCGGCAGCTATTCTGTAAAATGAAAACCAGTCGGCGATATTAAAATTTTTAAACGTAAGCATAATTAATTCTTTTAATTGTCTTCATATCGTTTTAACCGGTTACTTAGCTTGATAATGTCTTCTTGCAGAAACTCAACCTGCTTAAGCAAATTGTAAATGGCGTCTATGCCTTCAAGATTTATTTCCAGTTCATAATGCAAACGGATTATTCTTTCCAGGTCTTTAATGTGGGATTTATTAATACAGGTGATGTTCCGAATCCTAACTACTTCTATGAGATCATAGTCCCTTAAAGTATCAATAAATGACACCGGCAGGTTATAGTGCACGCAGATTTGCCGTATGGATATAAAATTATTTGTTTTCATAATTAGTGTTGTTTTTCTAACTCTTTAAACAATTCCTTTTCTTTTGCATTCAGATTCGTTGGTATTATCACGCGATAGGTTATATACAAATCTCCAAATTGCCCTTCCTTTTTGTATTTAGGAAACCCTTTGCCTTTTAGTTTTACCTGTGTTTGGTTTTGGGTTTCGGGTTTTATGTTGAGTTTAACTTTAGCATCGAAGGTATCTATTGTTAATTCTCCACCTAATATGGCTTTGTACAAGTCCAAATCGACAGTGGTATATAGGCTGTCTTTATCTCTTCTGAATTTTGAACGGTTTATAATTGAGAACCTGATATATAGATCGCCATTCGGGCCACCATTAATTCCTTTACCACCATGCCCTCTGATTTTTATAACCTGTTCGTTTTCAATCCCGGCAGGAATGGTTATACGAATATTTTTATTGTTTACAGTTAGGGTACGTTTATGCGTTTTATAAACATCCTGTAAATCCAACTGCATTTCAGCATTGTAATCCTGTCCCCTAAATTTTACACCTCCAGTACTCGATCTTGATGATCTGGCGCCACCGAACATGCTTTCAAAAAAATCTGAAAAATCACTTCCGGCAAAATCACCTGAGGTTCGATATTGGGGTCGTCGTTGATATTGCCCGGCTTTTTCAAATGCTTCGCTGTGTTTCCAGTTTTCACCATAGCCGTCGTATTTTTTGCGGTTTTCAGGGTTGTTTAGAACCTCATTGGCTTCATTAATCTCCTTGAATTTTCGTTCAGCTTCTTTATCATTTGGATTGAGATCGGGATGGTATTTACGCGCTAACTTGCGGTAGGCTTTTTTTATTTCCTTTTCGGAAGCAGTTTTTTTAACACCTAATATTTTATAGTAATTTACATAAGCCATATGTTACTATGTTTTCGAATACCAAATTAAGGCCTTTAAACAGGATAAAAAATGACAGAAATCATATAAAATACGTTCGCGACAGGCCGATTATTTAAGCTTTTATCTTGCCATCTTCCATATGGATTATCCGATCTGTTTTATCGGCGAAATCTTCGTCGTGGGTAACTACCAGCAGGGACAAACCTTGTTCATCGCTAAGCTGTTTAAAAATATTGAAGACATTTTCGGAATTGTAACAGTCTAAATTTCCGGTGGGCTCGTCGCCCATAATAATTGTAGGGTTATTGATTAGGGCCCTTGCAATGGCGACACGTTGCTTTTCACCGCCCGAAATCCGGGAAGCCCGTTTTTTGGATAAATGCTCTATATTGAGCATTTTTAGTTTTTCATAGGCATCGTGTTCAATTTCCTGCGCCGCTTTTTCAGCTAACTTTTTGGCGGGAAGCATTATGTTTTCCAAAACGGAAAATTCAGATAATAAATAATGGAACTGAAATACAAAACCGATATGTTTATTCCTTATATAGGACAGGTTTTCCCTGCATTGCCCACTAACCAGTTCATTGTTTAAAAATAATTCGCCCTCATAATCGGTATCCATTGTAGAAAGAATGTATAGCAAGGTGGACTTGCCGCAGCCCGATTTCCCCATTATGGATGCAAATTCGCCTTTGTTAACATTGAAACTAATGTCCTGAAGTACATGAAACAATACGGGCTTTTTAAAGTATTTATTGATATGCTTTGTTTGGAGTATTGTTTCCATTTCACTGACCTCTTATAATACGAACAGGGTCTATTTTTCTTGCTTTTTTCGAAGGCAGATATCCGGCTAAAAACGTGGATATCATGGCAAACAAAAAGCCAATGATAAAAAACCAGGGGTTAAAATTTATAGGATAAGTTTCAACTGTCGGTAACGCTTCTGTTTGAAAAGGGATAGTATCAATTAAACTCGCCAGGCCATAACCAATAAGTAAGCCTAAAACACCTCCAACAAAACCTATGATCATGGCCTGGCTCATAAAAATAAGCTGTACATCTTTACCTGAAAACCCGGTAGCTTTAAGGATGGCTATATCGTTCATTTTTTCATAAATAAGCATATTTAAAATATTGTAAATACCAAATCCCGCTACGATGAGCAGTGTTATTGAAACGGCATAGGTGATCAGGTTTCTGATGGTCGTCCCGGTTTCAAACTGCGCATTAGCAGTTTTAACGTCTATGGCAGTGAGTTTAAACTGTTGTTCTATTTTTTTAGACATGGGAAATGCCTGGTCTATATCATAAAGCTTCACATTTATATCGGTCACATAATTTTCGGCTTCACCCAGGATGCGTTGTACTGTTTTAAGGTTTGCAAAGCTTTGAATGGCATCGATATCTGCAATGCCGCTTTGGTACAGGCCAACAATTTTTAAAGGGAATATATCTCCTCTTATGGTACTTATTTGTACCCTGTCGCCAATGTATAGTGACATTTTTTCGGCGATTCCAATACCGAGTAAAATACCATTGTCGCTGTTGTGTAAATCTTCGGGAGATCCTTTTACAATATAATCCTGAATATTAAAGAGCCTGGCTTCATCAAGAACATGCACTCCTGTTAAGTAGCCGCCGATTTCAATGGAACCGGCGATATAAAAAATGGTAGCTTTTATCTGTGGTATGGCCCCGCGTACATTTTCATTTTCGTTTAAATAATGGATTATAGGCAGGGCATTATGAATTTTTTTCTGGCTTAATTTCGGCTTGATGGAATGTACAATATTAATACTGTTTTTAAAGTCGTCATATAGAGATACCGGCTGTTCTTTGGAGGGTTCAATTTCATTATATATGTGAATATGAGGCGTTTGGTTGAGGATCAGGTCGTCCAACATTCCGTTTAATCCTGTCATAAAACACACCAGTGTAATATAGGCCCCGATACCAAATGTCACTCCCATCGCAGCCGTTGATGTTTGCTTTATTTTGGTAAGCAAATGCGTTTTGGCAATGTTCAATATTACTTTCCAGTTGGTCATTATTCCTGTATATAGATATAAGTGTCTTTAGTAATTCCGGAGACTACCTCAATATATTCCATATTCTGTAAGCCGGTAGTAATTGTTATAATGCCATCATCGGTTTTTACTTTATCATCATCGATCAGGTAAGCTTTAGGGATAGTTAAAACATTGTCTTTTGTTGTTATAATTATGTTGGCTTCACCAGAGAGTCCGGAATATAATATATCCGGTGGATCATCAAATAAGGCTTCAACGGTAAAGGTTTGATTGCGTTCATCCTTTTTAGGATAAATCTTAGATACTTTTCCGGTAAACACGTCGCTGTTATAAGCATCTAAATTAACAATGACTTTTTGATCTTCGGTAATTCTGACAATATCAACTTCGTCCACCAGCATTTCTATAATAAAATTGGTTGCACTCCCCAAGGTCGCCAATGGTTCCAAAGTGTTAACAATTTCTCCGGGCTCTTTGTACAAGGCATAAACCTTACCGCTGATTTTACTGTTTACGGTAAAATCTTTGGTTATAATCAAAGATGTTTGATAGTTGTTTTGGGCTTGCATAACGGCTGTTTGTAATTGCTTTTTAGTCCTGTTATATCTGCTTTGTATCAGCTTTAGATTATTCGATGATAATTCGTAATTCAGTTTTTTATTGTCGTATTCTATCTTTGAACCAATATTTTGGTTCCACAGGTTTTCCTGCCTGAAAAAATTTATAGAATCGTTTATAAATTTAAGTTTAGCCGCGGCGATCTCATCTTTAATACCATCTAAAATCGATGCACTTCCACTGTAGTTCTCCTTAGCCAGTTCCAGGGCCAAGCTGGCACTTTGAACATTGAGTTCTGGGGTTTTATTAATAATTTGAAAGAGGGCCTTATCTTTTGAGACTATATCGCCTTCTTCTACTAAATTCATATCTAAAATCCCGGCAACTATGGCATAGGCCTGGTATAAACTATCCGGCTGAATGGTAACCGAAGAATATACCGATTCTGTTAATGCCCTTTCTTCAGGCAGAATTCTATCTTGCTTTTTATTGCAGGAGATAAATAGGAGAAAAGCGAAAAATAATGAAGTTCGTGTCATTAGAGCCGTATAAAATTTAGTATCCCAATTTGGCCTGTACCATGATAAATTCATTGAGGTTAATGGCATCAATTGCACCAACTAATTTACCGTTTTCTACAACAGGGAAAAAGGGTTTCTTTTCACTGCGGATTAATCGATATGTATTTTTTAGATCAGCATTGCTGTCGACCGTTTTAAAAGTTGTGTGCATAACATCCTTAACGAGGATTTTTTCAATATTTGATTTTTCAATTATGTCCTTATGAAGGATCAAACCTAATATTCTATGATCTTCAATTACTATAAAGTTCTTTTCGTTTCCCGAAAGTAATGTATTTACGACATCCTTTAATCTATCTTTCGGGCTAAAGGTTGTAATATTTGTGAGCATAGCTTCCTTTACCCTATGTCCCTTAAGAACGGCTAAATGTTGTACCATCTGGTTTTCTCCAGCGGCTCCTAAAAAAACGATGAGCGCGATGAAGATAAGAAACGGATTGTATAAAAGGCCTATTAACAAAAAGAAAACTGCAATGATTTGTCCGATCACCGAAGCGATTTGAGTGGCTTTAACGCGATCTATTTTCATCGCCAGTAAGGCTCTTAAAATACGGCCGCCGTCCATTGGAAAGGCCGGTATAAAATTAAATACAACCAGTGCTACATTTACCAGAAATAAATAAAACAGGAAATTCTGAATAGTAAGAATTTGAACCGCTTCCAGGGATGCAGAAGAAAGTGTTTCCAGATATTCATTAACAGGCATGATGAAGTAGAGTAATAAAGCAATAACAATGTTTACCAATGGACCGGCCAATGTTACCACGAGCTCCTGTTTAGGGGATTCGGGAATCCTATCTAAACTTGCCATCCCGCCAATGGGTAAGAGCGTTATCTTTTTAGTATTGATACCGTAGTGTTTTGCGGTTAGCGCATGACCTAATTCGTGTAAAACAACGCATAAAAATACCGCCAAAACAAAGACAATATTGTATATAATGCTTACGAATGTTCCGCCTTGGTTAATCTCATTATAGACCACCCAGATAATCAGTAGGAAGAAGGTCCAATGAATTATAATTTTTATTCCGGAAACACTTCCTAAATTTAAATTTGCTTTCACCAATTAGTTTATTAAAGTTGGATGCACGATCTTAAATCTATTATTCAATCTTTTTAATTTCCCAGGTATTGGTTTTGTCCCTGATGGCAAACGCGTTATCAGATAGAAGCCTTGTGGTAATCTTGATAGGCTGTTTTATGAAATCTTTATCCAGGGTTATGTGTTTAGGTTTTTGTGTTAAATAATGCATAATTTCGCCGGCGGTATTTATAACCACTTCAAAGTAAACATGGGTAACCACAGGTTTTCTTAATACATTATTATTGCCTCGGGTTTTTTCAACCAACTCCAATACAATTGCGGTATTGTTATTAAAATTGGTGGCATTTAAAAATTGAGGGGCAATTACAGAATTCCCGGTTTTATCTATATATCCATAGTATATGATACCTTCTTTCTTTTGTGTGATAAGGCATCGGCCATCATTAAATATGGGATATTTTCCATTATTGATTTTGGTAGATACCAGATCATCCCTGAAGTTTACAACAATATCCCCTTGATCATTTATAAAAGCCCACAGGTCTCCATTTTTAATAGCCGCAACACCATCATTAAATGGTGAAATATGGTCAACTTGATCAATGGTTTGATTAAATCCAGATAATGGAATTAGAATAATTACGAAGAATAAAATAGCTGCTTTTTTCATGACTAAATCGTTTATAATTAACAACATAAAAGTATTGTGAATTCCGGTGTTATAAAATGACATTCATCATGATTATGATTATTTTATTCATGAGATTTTATGACAGAAATAATATCTGTTTTTTGAAGTACGCCAGACTGTCGCCATAATTGTTTTCCATTTTTAAAAAGCAGCATAGTAGGCACACCCCTAACCTGATATTTTGCAGCTAACAATTGATTTTTATCCACATCGATCTTTACGATCTTGATCGACTCGTTAAGCTCATCCTTAACTTGTTTTAAAACTGGTGCAAGCATTTTACAAGGACCACACCAATCGGCAAAAAAATCGACTAAAACGGGTTTGTCTGAATTTATAATATTATTGAAGCTATTTTTCACTTTTAATACTGTTTATCACATTTTCCAATTTATCACTTACCTCCTGGGCAATGCTTTCAAGTTGGGCATTTTTTATGGCTTGCATTGAAAGCAGAGGGTTCACCGCTGCAACTTCTATACGGTCTTTGTCAAGTTCTTGTACAATGATATTACAAGGTAACATGGTGCCTATTTTACTTTCGGCCTGGAGTGCTTTGTAAGCAAATGGCGGATTGCAGGCCCCCAGAATTTTATACTTGTTAAAATCTACATTAAGTTTCTTTTTTAAGGTTTGCTGTATATCTATTTGGGTAAGAATCCCAAAACCTTCTTTTTGCAATAATTGGGTAACTTTTTCTATAACATTTTCAAAGTTTCCTGTAACTATTGTGTTATAATAATAGTTCATCATTTTGTTTTTTTAAGTTCAATACTAAGTTTTGCCAGCATCCTTAATTCCGACTTGTTTACTCCTGAAAAAGCTGCAGCTATAGTACCGGCCGTTTTCAAGATAAGCTTATTAATCTTTTCATTAAATAAATATTCATGTTCATTTTTAAAGGACATGAATTGCTTAAAACAAATATCGGCATCAAATTCTTCATTAAATAACCAATCAAAGACAATTTCTATTTGATAGGCTGTATCCGTTCCAAAGCTATCTTCAATATGATCGACGCCTAACCATTCGCCTTCGACCATGGCTTTTAATTTCGTGTATTCGGCGTCCCTGACAACACCATCAGCGGCCGCTATAGAATAAAATAATTTACCAAGGTTTCGGTAAAAATTAATACTCTTACTTTTGGTAATTTCCATTTTAATTTGAATTATGGATTACAAATCTAAATCGTTTATGGTTTATTAATTATGATATAAATCAGTTATCGGATATATTAACAAAGCTTAGCTCAAAAAGTAGATGTATTGCTCAAATTTTCAGTACCTTTAAGAGCTTTATAGTTACTTTTCTACCAACCTATGTTTAAACAAGATCAAGATATTTTTAATATCCTATTGGGTGCTGTTTCCGAGGGGGTTATTGTTGTTGATGAACATCAAAACATTGTTGAAACTAACGCATCGGCCGAGCTGATGTTTGGTTATGGCAAAAAGGAACTTATTGGCAAGCCGCTTAATATATTAATTCCACAAAATTATCATGCCGGTCATAAAGCGCATTTTAAAAGTTTTATGAAAGAGCAACAACGTCGACAAATGGGACGCGAACGTAATATTTTTGGCGCACGAAAAGATGGCAGTACATTTCCGGCTGAAGCTGGTTTAAAACTATTTACTGTTTATGGAAGTTCCTACGTCATGGCTCTTGTTATTGACATTTCTGTTCGTAAGGAGAAGGAGCAAAAAATTCGTAAATTAAATATCCAATTAGAAACAAAAGTACAAGAGCGTACAAAAGAATTAAACATCAAAGTTGAAGAGCTAAAGGCTATAAATGTAGAGCTCGATGAAGAAAATAATAAACGTATTGAAGCCGAGAAACAGACTAAAGAAGCCCTTAAAAAGGAAATTGAACTCAATGATTTGAAAACTAAATTTTTATCCCTGGTATCGCATGAGTTTAAAACTCCATTGAGCGGTATATTAACATCTACTATGTTATTGAGTAAATACAAATTAGCCGAACAGCAACAAAAAAGAGATAAGCATATTAAAACGATAACGGACAAAGTACATTATTTGAATAATATTTTGAACGACTTTTTGTCGGTTGAAAAATTAGAAAAAAGAAAGATTAGTTATAATTTCAGTACTTTTAAAATCAGTAAGGTAGTCAATGAGGTGGTTTATAATGCTAATATATTATTAAAGGAGGGGCAGCAAATTAATTACCCCGAAAATATTGATGACATCTCCTTAACCCAGGATGAAAAAATCCTGGAATTGGCCCTGTCCAATTTGGTGCATAATGCGATTAAGTACTCCTCGGAAGAAACTGTTATCGATATAATAATTCGGCAAAACACTAAATTTACTATGCTGGAAGTAACAGATAATGGTATAGGCATACCGGAAAATGATCAAAAAAATATTTTTAATCGTTATTTTAGAGCTGGTAATGTGTTACTTACACAAGGTTCGGGCATTGGATTAAACATTGTAAAGACCCATCTGGAAAATTTAGGGGGCACAATTGGTTTTAAAAGTATAGAAAATAAAGAAACAACATTTACTATAACCATACCGAACGGAGCCAAATGATGAAAAAAGTATTATTAATAGAAGACGATACAGTATTAAGAGAAAACACGGCGGAGCTATTAGAACTTACAGGTTATGAAATTATTACAGCACCTAATGGCAAAGTTGGTATTGTAACGGCTAAAAGCAAATTGCCGAACATCATAATTTGTGATATTATGATGCCGAAGGTTGATGGTTATGAAGTGTTAGAAGCACTTGCCAATAACGTTTATACAAAATATATTCCTTTCATTTTTTTATCAGCTAAAACAGAGCGAAAAGACATAAGAAAAGGGATGGATATGGGAGCGGATGATTATATCACAAAGCCTTTTAGCGAAGAGGAACTTATTAGTGCCATAAAAAGCCGATTGGCTAAAGCATCCATTTTAAATGACATAAGGGATAAACCGGATAAAACTAATGCCAATGAAGGTGAGATAATAACTCTTTACGATCTTAAAAAATTCTTTATTGACTATGGTGAGATGTTTACTTATGCTAAAGGTGATATCATCTATAAGGAAGGGTATAATTCTAATTACATTTATTTAATAATTAAGGGCCTGGTGAAGTGCCATAAATTAGATGAACAGGGAAAAGAACTCACGACTGCTTTATATAAAGAAGACGATTTATATGGATACACTTCTTTTACGCAAAACATGCCCTATCAAGAAACAGCCACGGTGATGAAGGATGCGGAGTTAGTGGGTATTTCTAAGAACGAACTTAAAAATATGCTTAATAGCAATCATAAAGTGACACTGGAGTTAATTCAATTATTAACAGATGATCTTAGGGGCCTGAAAGATCAATTGTTGCAAATGGCATATAGTTCGGTAATTAAAAAAACTGCGGCTACCATTCTAAAATTTGCTGAAAAGATGAATAAAGAACAAGGCGAGCCTATTAGAATTTCACGAAATGATCTAGCAAGTGTTGCAGGTGTTGCCACAGAGACCTTCATTAGAACATTATCCAGTTTTAAAAAACAAGGGCTCATTGAAATGGAAGGCAGAAACATTAAAATTTTAAACCTGGAAAAACTTAAGCATATCGACTAGCATGGCTGTTAATTCCACTAATATGACCATTATCATTTTTTAAAATACGCCTTTCGTATAAATTTGTTTGTGTTAAAATGTATTTTTGATGAAGAATATCCTATTACCAACAGATTTTTCTGAAAACTCATGGAATGCTATTATATATGCACTTCATTTTTTTGAGAAATCCATCTGCAACTTTTATTTACTTCATGTTAACAGATTAAACAATATAGTCACTAATGATTCCGTCTATGTTCCCTCCCAAGACGTTATTGAGGATGTTTACACAAAACCGGCGAAGAAACGATTACGACAGTTTTTAAAGCGAATTTCAAAACAGTTCCCTGAAAATAAAAATCATAGGTTTTATACCGTTACAAAGTATAATTATTTTATAGAATCCCTAAGAAATCAGGTAAAGGAATTGAACATTGATACTATTGTAATGGGTACTAAAGGGGCATCAGGTCTCAAAAAGTTTATTGTTGGGAGCAACACCGGTGATGTTATTAAAAAAGTGCAATGTACCACTTTGGTGGTGCCAGAAAATGCGCGATTCACAAAGCTTGAAGAAATAGCCTTTCCCACAGATTTTACATTATTCTATGATATTGAAACCTTACAGCTTATTTCAGATATTTTAGACAAGTATAATGCCTCATTAAGAATATTACATATTAGCAGAAAGGCCGAAGAATTAAACATTAATCAACACAAAAATAAAGAACTGTTGGAAGATTATTTTAGTAACCATAAACTTAGTTTTCACTTCTTAACCAACAAAAAAATTGATTTCGCCGTTCAATGTTTTACAGAAAGCAGGGGTATAAATATGATCATCATGGTGGCAAAGAATCTAAATTATTTTCAGCACATACTGTTTCATTCAAAAGTTGAAGAGATAAGCTACCATACCGATGTGCCTTTTTTAGTGTTACACGAATAAACAATAACTAATTATGGAAACATCTCTTTTTTTAGCAAAATTCTGGGGTTGGTATCTCATCATCTTCTTTTTAATATTAAGCTTCAACCCAAAGCGTATCAAACAAATATTCGAAGATTTGAAAGATGATAAATTTCTTATAATCACTTCGTTTATAGCTCTTATTATAGGGTTACTTAATATACTATTTCATAATATCTGGGAACCCAGTTGGGAACTCATCATTACTTTAATTGGTTGGACCTCTCTTTTTATCGGGTTATCCCTGTTTATATTTCCAAAACGGACTGTTTTTTGGTTGGAATTCATCAATACTAAACTTATTCAAACCTTATACATTTTATTGTTTTTAATTGGTTTATTTTTATTAAATATAGGTTACCAAATACTTCCGCTTTAAAATATTTTAATTTTTTTTCAAAAACTGATATATATCATTTTATATATCATTCGAGTAATATGAATTAGCATTCTGTTTAAAACACGTTCTTTTAAATGGTTATAAAAACAGTTTAAGTTATAGTTCTGCAAATCGTAAGATAATGCAGTCTATAAGAAGAGTTCGAAGCTATTGTTGAGATTTAAGATCGTTGGATTTTCTTTAGTGATGAAGAGATGTTTATGGTTACTATAAGACGAATAATAAAATTGAACTCTTCAAGAGGAAACAGGAAGTTTAGGCTTCCTGTTTCTATTTTAACACTTCAATATAATTCTCTTAATTTCATTCTTTGAAATAGTAAAATATCGAAAAGGGAAAGGAAAAGTTTGTGACATTCAATTAAATCTTTCTGAAATCAAAATTTTATTAGTAGCTAGAGAATATTATAACAAATAATAGTTAGACACCAACAATCTTTAAAGCAGCATAAAGTACAAATAGGCCAATCAAAATAACAGCTTCAATTTTTTGTAGTCCTTTTATCTTAAAGAAGAAAAAAAGTACAATAAATGATAGTATTAACAAAAAAGGGAGATCAAATAATACAAGGCCCTTTTCAATTTCAATTTCTGAAATTGAAGCTCCCATTCCAACTGGAATTAGCATATCAAAGATATTGCTGCCAATAAGATTACCTACAGACAATCCGCTGGCTTTTTTTCTTACAGCATTTAAAGAAAGTGCAAGTTCTGGCAAGCTCGTTCCCAACCCTATAATAATTATCCCCACAAATGATTGTCTGACACCAAAATTTTCAGCAAAACGAATGGAGTTATTAACTACCAATTCTGAAGTAAAAATCACAATAATAATACCTATAATTAGGAATAAAATATCTTTTCTAATATGTATACTAGACTTCTTTTTTATTTTTTTTCCAATCCGTTCTTGATGGAATAGCCTAATATAATAAATTAAATAAATCACTATTAATACAATCCCATCAACTCTGCTAATTTTTCCATCAATACCTAACAATATAACTAATAAAACCGACCCTAATAACATAATACCATCTTCATAAAGATGACGCCTTTTAAGGGTAAGGTATCCTAATAGACCTATCGTTCCTAACACCACACTTATCTGACTAAAGCTGCTTCCGATGGCGTTACCAATAATTATGCCGGATGTTTCAGTATTCCCAATGGCATTGTGGAGAGAGGCATTAATGGCAATGACAATTTCGGGAAGATCTGTACCAATTGACAAAATTGCTAATCCTACAAATACTTGAGATAAGTTATAGTATTCTGCAATGTTTACAGCTCCTTTAATCACCAATTCTGTACCCAATCACAAGCCTGTTAGACCAAATAAGATAAGAAAAATCTCTTGCATGGGATAATTATTTTATCTGCACTTAAAGATTAAGATTCTCAATTCCATAATCACCAATTTAATCTTCAAATATCAGTTTGATTCTTTTAAGGGTTAATAAATGTTTCCATAATGTATATTGGCCTGATGTTTATTGACAGAACCTTCAATTTTAATATTAAAATCTCTTTATCTTGTTGCATTATGCTTGCTTTTACCAGGCTTCTTAATTGGATATAATACTGGTTGGATACGTATTAATATATACTATAATCAGGATGAGAAACAGATAGATTACAAGGCCTAAAAAGGTAATTAATATGGCAAGAAGAACCATGGTCAAGTTTTACTGCAAAGGAACTATTCAGTCGTATTTTAAACAATGATAATAATCAGATTAAAGAAATAATTTTCAACAATTTAGAAGGTATATAGAAGTCAAACTGATATATATCATAGATAAAGATCATTTATTCAAATTAAATAATACTAGCGAAAAAAGTCATGAAAAAACTTAATTATCTATTGGTAATATTTATATTATCAGCATGTTCATCTGTAAAATTGGCTGATAGTTGGAAGCGTAAAGACTGTATTAATTATGCTCCACATAACGTATTAATCGTCGGGCTTTCTCAAAACCTTCCAGCCACAAAAAATATTTGAGAAACAATTAAAAGTTGAGCTTACGAACAGGCATATTGAAGCTATTGAAAGCCATGATGTTTGTAAACCAAACATTTAACGGTTTAAAACAAACTCCAGAAGATATTCATAAGGAGGTATAAAGAATCTCAAAAAATGGATTTAATGCTATATTAATTTCAGTTTCAATGAAAAGAATTTGCGGTAAGGCAGTTGTTCTATTATCATCTCTTTTAGAAAGATGGCATTTGTTTTTAACCCCTGTTTATTTTAGAAAGTTAGAGCGTAAGGAGAAAAAACTTGAAAGACAGAATGATTAAAATTTAATTCCTGTTTTCTGATTAATATCATTTTATAATCTGGTTATAACACATACTTTAACAGACTATTAATTATAAAAACAAATATTATGTCAGTATTAAAAGTTATCGAAATTATGGGAAACTCTACCATTAGTTTTGAGGATGCCATTCAGAATGTAGTTAATGAGACCTCTAAAACTATAAAAAGTATTAAGTCTGTATATGTAAAAGATTTGCAAGTGAGCGTAAATAATAATAAAGTGAATGAATATCGTGTAACCACAAAGGTATGTTTTGGTATTATTGATGATTAGTTGTTCACGGATTAAATTAAAAGCCAAAAGCCCTGACTTATTCTAATAGTTCAGGGCTTTTCTTAAATTTTAAGAGCTAACAAATTTCACCAAATATTTAAGCATATTCGGGGTAATACTCTACTTTAAGTTTATTCTTTACTTTAGTAACGCCAGGCGCAAAGTAAGCAGCTTTGCGAGCTTCTTCTTTTTCATTAAGTGAGTGGACTGTACCAGTTAATTTAACCGTGTGTCCATCTACTACAACCTTAATGTTTTTAGCTTCAAGTACTGCCGATCTTTCAAAGGCTTTAGTTATCCTGTTTTTAATTTCAATTGGCTTCGCAGTTGGTTTTAAAGAAATGTTATTAAGTACTCCTTTTACTCCATATAAATTTTCTACAGCTCTTTTTGCTGCATTTTTTTGATAAGACCATTGAACTTCACCAGATAAATAAATCCATGCATCTTCAACTTTTAATTTAACCAGATCTTCAGGTACGGTAGTGTTCCATTTAAGGGCATCGACAGCTGCTTTAGCGATTTCTGTATCTGTTTTGCCTTTTCCAGTATTATAATTAACTTGAATATCTTCGGCAACTGCTTTTACACCATACACATTATTGGCAGCTTTCTCAGCATCTATTTTTTTTGTATAAGTATCCACAACACCCGTAAGTGTTACAACACCATCTTTGACAATAACTCCGATTTGCGTTTTGTCAACACCTGATTGCCAGGCTAATTCCCGAAGAACATCCTCTTTAATTTTTGCATCTGTTTTCATATTAAAATAATTTAAATATTAATTAACCCTAAATGTACTTTAGGATCAAACCAATTGAAATGATATTGGTCAGTTACTGCTAATTTTAACATTAATTTATTCTTTTAATTTTTGAATTTACCAGTGTGCTTTTCCTTTTTAATTCTCATCGGTATTCCTGTAGGCTTATTATTGGCATCTTTTTATCTCTTTAGTATTATATTTGGTCATATAGTCCTTGCACTGTTATTAACGTACTACATAGACATGAAAAAAATAAAACTTCATGGGGATTTTGAGCTTTAAGTTTTCAGGATTTGGGGATAGCGATATTGTTACGATTGATTATTTTTATTCCATTTTCAGGGTCAATTGTTGCCATAGCCATTATAGCTTTTGCATATGGATTAATTGGACTAGCTTTATTTAGAGATAATCAATCTCTCAATTTAAAGGAATCCATTTAAATTTGATAAATTAGGATGAGTAAACAGCAGGAAAATCCAATAATGCCCAAACTTGTACCGATTAATTAACTCATTATTCATCAATATTAAACTTGTTCAATCATTTTACATTCTACTATTTTTATTAGAATTTTTTTACTGAATATAGGTTACGGAATACTACCTCTTTAAATTATTTGAAAAATAATTTCGAAAACTGATATATATCATTTCATATGTCATATCGGTGATATACATTAGCATTCTAATTAAAAACGTTCTTTCAAATGGTTATAAAAACAGCTTTATAGGTCTGTAAACCGTAAGATATTATGGACTATAAGAAGAGTTTGAAGCTATTGTTTAAATGTAAAGTCATTGGTTTTTCTTTAGAAATAAAGAGTTGTTAATGGTTAGTATAAGTTGAATAATAAAATTGAATTCTTCAAGAGGAAACAGGAAGTTTCGGCTTCCTGTTTCTTATAAAGCAAATAGGTTTGTTCACTGCAAAATGTTTAAGCCTGTTAAGAGGAATTTAAAGCTATCGTTGAGTAGTTGTTCTTTGATCAATTATTTAGTGATAAAGAGTTGTTAAAGAAGGACAAAAGCTTGATGATAAAATTAAATTCTTCGATGAAACAGGAAACTTCGGTTTCCTGTTTCTGTTTTTAAATAAGGCTATTAATCGACTGCTTGCTTAATATATTCAGTAGTGTAAATACTATTGAAATATTACTTATGTAGAGAAAAAGGGAAAGCAAAATGCTTTCCCTTTTTTTTGTTTTTAACATGTGCTTTAAATACTATGATGACTGACAAATATCAGCTTTTCAGCCATTTTCATTTTGTAATTTTGAGTGTATCTTAATTAAGCACATTATGAAAAATCCTATGGGGCAAAATTTCTATAGTATAGACACTTCAATTCCTTTTTGGGATCGGGTATTTACAGTTACACCATTGGTTGTTATTGGGACTAAAGAAGATGATTCCTATGATTTGGCCCCTAAACATATGGCGATACCTCTAGGCTTTGACAACTACTATGGGTTTGTATGTACCCCAAAACATGCGACATATAAGAATATTAAGAAAACAGAAGAATTTACTGTTAGCTTTTTGCTGCCTAATCAAGTGGTAATGGCGTCATTGAGTGCCTCACCACGTTGTGACGATATTTCAAAATCGAAATCAATTGTAGAAGCATTGCCAACTATAAAAGCAACAATGGTCGACGCATTATGTATTGCCGAATCGTATTTATTTTTAGAATGTGAACTTTTTAAAATAATAGATGGCTTCAATGAAAATGTTATCATTACGGGTAAGATCATTGCAGCTTATATTGATAAAAACTATTTGAAAGATTCTGAAAGGGACGAACAGCAGCAACTAAAAGAGAACCCATTATTGGCCTACATTTCCTATGGTCGTTTTGCCGAAATTTCAGAAACTTTCAATTTTCCATTTCCGAAAGACTTTAAGCGTTGAGTGGCTCTAAACAACATATTGCCAATGAAGTGTTAAACTTCCTGAAAGCTAATCATAATAAAATGATTAAGTTTCTAAGGGATATGGTTGCCATAGAATCACCTTCAAATAACAAGCAGGCCCTCAACATTATTTTGCAATTTATTGAGAGTGAATTAGATAAATTAGGCTATTATTCAATACACGTTTCAGGAACAAATACAGGAGGTTATTTATATGCTAGGCCAAAAATTAGAAAAAAGAACAGGCCTTCGCAAATGTTGGTAGGCCATTGCGATACTGTATGGGAGGTAAATGCCATTAGCTATGTTCCTATCACCCAGCACAAAGGCAAATTAACTGGCCCCGGAGTTTTCGATATGAAAGCAGGCTTAACACAGATCATATTTTCTTTAAAAGCCATTAATGAATTGTCTTTGAGCCTAAACCTCACTCCAATCATATTGATTAATACCGATGAAGAAATTGGAAGTAAAGAATCAACCCATGCCATTAAGCGTCTTTCAAAAATTGCATGTAGGGCATTTATATTGGAACCTCCTTTGGGTTTAGAAGGCAAATTAAAGACTGCCAGAAAAGGAATAGGGCGTTTTACAATTACTATTGAAGGAAGAGCCGCTCACGCCGGATTAGAGCCGGAAAAAGGGGTGAATGCCATCGTCGAATTATCTCACCAAGTGCAGCAACTCTACGCGATGAATGATTTTAAAAAAGGAATCACCGTAAATGTTGGATTGATTCAAGGGGGTAATTTACCTAATGTTGTTGCGGCAGAAAGTAAAGCTGTTGTCGATGTACGTGTATATACTGAAGAAGACGGCAAATATATAACTAATAAAATCCATCAACTACAACCAATGTTGCCAGATGTGAAATTAAAAATTGAAGGAGGTATTGGAAGGCCGCCAATGGAGAAAACATCGAGAAACCAACAACTTTGGAAAATTGCCAAGGCAAATGGTAAATTAATTGGATTGACATTAGAACAAACGACTTCGGGAGGAGGCTCTGATGGAAACACAACAAGCCTTTACACTGCTACATTGGATGGATTGGGTACAACTGGTGATGGCGCCCATGCCAGGCATGAATTTATCTTTATCGATAAATTAATTGAAAGAACATTATTGCTGACCTTGTTACTGTTGGAGGACAACTTAAATAACAACTAAAACTGGCCTTATGAAATACAAATATATTTATACAGGATTAACCCGAATATCAGATTTGTCACTTAAGGGATTTGAAATTAAAAAAATTGATAAGGTGCATTGGGATACTGGAGACTACGTGGTTTGCAAAATTACATCGAAGGGGAGTGATATATATAAATTGGAACTTCCTAACGGAAGAATGCGTGGAATTATGGGGGGTGAATCTCTTGTAGGCGCATTAGGAGAACGCTATTCAACTTTAGAAGCCACAGGAAGCTGGAAAAAAACGGGTAAAGATGGAATACTACATGTTTTAACTGCCGGTGGCTTATTAGGTAAACTCACCTCTAAATCGGTTTTCATACATGAGCTGATTACCATTAAATATTTAGGTCATACTTTTAGAGACGGTAAGAAATTATCCATGGAAGATTTTATTGAGTCTGTTGATGACAGAAATTTTAAAACACCTGTGGTTTTATTTGCAGGAACCTCCATGTCTTCAGGTAAAACTACGTCTGCCCGTATTGTAACCAATATTTTTAAAATGGCCGGTTTAAAAGTTGTAGGGGCTAAATTAACCGGAGCGGCAAGGTATAAAGATATTTTAGCCATAAAAGATGTTGGAGCAGATGCTATTTTTGATTTTGTTGATGTAGGCTTGCCCTCATCGATTTGCTCCAGGAAAAAATATTTAAAGAAAATAAATCAATTAAAAAATCGCATTAGTAGTATTGATGCTGATGTTGCCGTTATTGAAATAGGAGCATCTCCATTAGAACCCTATAATGGAGATTTGGCAATCAATTCTATAATAGAGCAAATTAAATGCATTATTTTATGCGCTTCGGACCCCTATGCAGCACTAGGCCTTATGAAAGCATTTAAAATCCAGCCGGATATAATTACCGGAATATCTACAAATACTCTGGCCGGGAGAGCATTGGTTAAAAAATTATGCGGAGTTTTAACTTTAAATATAATAGACCCCAAAACCACTCCTGCGCTTAAAAGAATTTTGGAAAAATCTTTTGGTTTTAAGTTATAATTTACAGCGTTGGTAATGAATATATTAACTAACAATGCCATTCAAATATTAGAGGATCGCTATCTTTTAAGAGATAAGGAAAGTGTCTTGATTGAAACTCCTGATAAAATGTTTCAACGTGTGGCGAAATTTGTTGCAAGTTGTGAAGAAAGTAAAACTGAAGTTTGGGAAAAGCACTTTTATCAAATGATGAGCAATCTTTATTTTTTGCCTAATTCGCCAACATTAATGAATGCTGGTCCCCCAAAGGGCCAGTTAAGTGCTTGTTTTGTACTGCCCATAGAGGATAGTCTTGGCAGTATTTTTACAACTTTAAAAAATGCAGCTTTAATACACCAAAGTGGTGGTGGTACTGGTTTTAATTTCTCCAAATTAAGGGCAAAAGATGATATGGTAGTAAAGAAAATCAGGTACTCCTAAGATGTCATTTAAATGCTTTAATAAATTGTAAGCTATAGGTTTATGAATTTTCATGGTTTAGAAGATAGTGCTCATTGGCCGCTTTTAATAGCTTAATGACACTATCATCATTTACTTGGTTAAATTCCTTATAAAACTGCCCGACAGCATAAAAATCTTTGGGAGTAAGTAAACAAATGGTTCTCCCAACTGCTGGCAATTTTTTTATTTTTTTAAGTGTTTTTAGAGGTGCAACGGGTAATGCAACGATAATTTGTGCAGGCTTTTGAAGCTTAATAAGCTCGATGCACGACATAAGAGTATTTCCCGTAGCGACGCCGTCATCCACAACTATTACTATTTTATTATAAAGATTTAAATGTTGTTTATTACCATAATACGATGTGTAACGTTGTTTAAGCAAAGCTCTGATGCGATCGGTTTCTTCTTCAATATATGAATCTGGTATATCTGAAACAATAGCTCCTAAAATTCTGCTGTTTAAGGTTACCGCCCCAACTGCAAATTCTTTATGATAAGGATGCCCAATTTTCTTAGATAATACAACCTCCAAAGGTGCATGTAATTGTTTTGCGATTACATATCCTAAAGGAACTCCACCTTTGGGTATTGTAACTATTACAACATCCTTATTATTTTGGTATTCAATTAATTTTTGAGCAAGCAAAGTACCTGCTTCTTCTCTATTTGTAAACATTATATGTTTTTTATGTATTCAAATATGTATTAAACCAATCGATAGTATGTTGAGCTACTATGTTTAGTTTTCCAGGTTCTTCAAATAAATGTGATGCGCCTTGAATAATTTTTAATTCGCAAGTTTCGCTTATTTCCGCCTGTGCTTTTTTGTTTAATTCAATTACCGGTTGATCCAAACTTCCAACTAACAAAAGTATTGGGGTTTTTATTTTATTTAAAACTGGCATCGCTAAATCCGGACGTCCTCCTCTGGATACCACCGCTTTTATTCCATTCCCTAATTGAGCAGCCGCACTTAAGGCAGAAGCCGCCCCAGTGCTGGCACCAAAATAGCCTATAGGTAAATAATCCGTTTCACGATATTTCCTAATCCATTTTGTGGTTTTTAATAGTCGGTTTGTAAGCAGTTTTATATTGAATCTGTTCTCATAAATTAAATCTTCTTGTTTTGTAAGTAGATCAAAAAGCAGGGTTGAGAACCCTTGATCGCGTAGTAAGTCGGCAACATAGTTATTTCTGGAACTCAACCGGCTACTTCCACTGCCATGAGAAAACAGAATGATTCCCTTACTATTATCAGTTAATCTTAAATTTCCTTTTAAGCGAATATTATCTATTTGAATTTCAATTTCTTTGTAGGTTTCTGTAGCATTCATAATTTAGGATTTTAAGTTAAAGTGCATTATTACCATTGTTTTCTTGCTTTTTTAAAGTATTTATAATCTTTTAAAATTTAAACATAATATTATGATATACCATTGATTTAAGATCTTTAGGAAGTTCTGAACGTAGATCTTCTAACTCGCCCAAAGAAATATACTTACGTAACACTATAAATGTCAAATCAATATATTTTTCTGCTAATTCATCTGATCCAAAATCATGAATTGAAGTTACACCATCATACTTTCGCACCACATCAATAAATTCGGTCAAAGTTTTAATCTTCTCTTTTTTATGTGATGTCCATCCATTGACATAAACGGCCTTTAAAAACATTGGAAATTGCGCGATAAGTTGTAACGACTCTTCAATTGATATAACATCCCGTAAACCATGTAAAATTGAAGATAGTATACGACCAGCTTGGTCAGTACTTTCAAGGTTCAACTCTTTTGTATATTTTCTGAGAAATGTATTTGCTTCAACTGCAAACTGATTATAATTTAGTGCCATTTTAATATTATTTGTTTAATCCAAACAAAGATTAATAATCTAAGAATTAAAAACTATGATATTAGTCAGTCTGATAAATATCATAGTTTCTTATTTCTGTTCTACATAACTTTAAACATTCCTTTTAGATCATGTAATCATGAGAAAAATATTGATTCCTGCCGATTTTTCGGATAATGCAATGAATGCCATTAAGTATGCATTGGAACTTTCTAAATACAACATTTGTGAGTTTTATATCATGCATGCTTATCAGGATGAAATATATACCAACAGTACCTTTTTAACCAGGGAAACACGTGATGAAGTTACAATGAGTGTTGCTGACAGATCTAAAAAGCAATTAGATGAAACCTTACGCCGAATTAGGGATATATCTCCAAATCCAAAACATAACTACCATATTATATCTTCCAATAGTTTACTTATTGACGCCGCTGATAAAATTGTAGATGACGAGGAAATCGATATCATTGTTATGGGGACTCACGGAAAAACAAATGACAGAAAACTAACATTTGGAAGTCACACCTTACAAGTTTTAAAGTATGTACAGTGTCCGGTATTGGCCATTCCCGAAAAGTATAAATACACACCACCTAAACATATATTGTTTCCTACCAATTATATGATGCCTTATAAAAGAAGAGAGTTAAAATTACTTTGCGAAATGATTGCCCCCTATAGAGCGATAGTAGATATGCTTTATATTTCTGAAATCGATAAATTGTCAATACGGCAGGAAGATAACAGAGACCTTATAAAAGAAGAATTGTGTAAAAACCAAATCAATTTCAAAACCGTGAAAGGCAATAACATTACAAATCCTATTTACATCTATATCAAAGAACACAATATAGACATGCTGGTTATGGTAAACAGCAGGCACTCGTTTTTAGAAAGCATTTTGTATCAATCCACGATTGATGAAATGAGTTTGCATCTGGATATTCCCTTTTTAACCCTGCAAAATATGAGACGTTCCTAATAGTTTAATTTAAAAATTAATGCGATGAAAAAAATATTATTACCTACCGATTTTTCGGATAATTCCTGGAATGCCATAAAATATGCACTGCAGTTGTTTAAGGATGAAGAATGCAACTTTTACCTGCTTAATGCTTATACCCCGGTAATCTACAGAGAAGAGTATGTTCTGGCGAATCCGACACAATTTGATTTAGCCAGTGATATTAGGGAATCATCAACAGAAGGATTGGAAGAAATTAACAATAGAATTAAAGGAGAATTTAATAATCCAAAGCACACTTTTGCTCAAATTTCGTCATTTAATACATTAATAAGAGAAATAAAAGATCTTCAGAAAGGGAACATTATGGATTTTATAGTTATGGGAACCAAAGGGGCAACAGGGGCAAAAGAAATTTTATTCGGGTCTAACACAGTGCATGTATTTAAGTATGCCAAATGCCCCGTACTGGCTATCCCGGATGTATTCGAATTTGAAACCCCTCATGAGATCTTGTTTCCTTCAGATTATGAAATGGACTTAAAGGTCGAACACCTAAAACCTATTGCTGATATTGCAAGCACTTACCATTCAAGAGTCAATATATTAAATGTATCCCGCGGTTACGATTTGACAGAATGGCAAGAGGAGAACAAACAAAAATTGAAGACTTATTTTATAAAAATTGCACATCTGTTTCATAGTGTTCGAGATCAAACTGTTGCGGAGGCCATTTCAAATTTTCAATTAAATCATCGTATAAATTTATTGGTCATGATCAATAATAAACATTCATTTTTTGAAAATTTGTTTTTTAAGTCAGCCATAAACCAATTAGGATTTCATTTAAATATTCCGTTTTTGGTAATTCCATCACAAACGAATTTTAAGACTTAAATCATGAAAAAGAATATATTATTACCTACAGATTTTTCAGATAATGCGTGGAGCGCCATTGTTTATGCTCTCAAATTATATGTAGATGAAGAATGCACATTTTATCTTTTACATTCAACCAAAACGAAAGTTTCAACAATGTTAAACCTTTCGAGTAAATTGTTGGAAATCTTGAATGATAATGCCATGACAGAATTATTAAACTTAAAGAAGCAGGCCGAAACGGCTAATGCAAATGCAAATCATGATTTTGAAGTGATCTTGAGTTCCGAAGATTTAAAAGACGCTATAGAAATAGTAGTAAAAAACCGGAATATCGATCTTGTTGTTATGAGCACTAAAGGAGCCACAGCAGCAAAAGAATTTTTCTTTGGGAGTAATACTATTAAGATCTTAAAGAAAATGCGGCTTTGCCCCATTCTGGTTGTACCAGGCGAATATGATTTTATTGTCCCAAAACAAATTGCTTTTCCAACAGATCTAAATCGGTTTTATGACGATATCGAGTTAAGGCCACTCAAGCATATAGCAGACCTTTTTAATTCTAAAATAAGAATTGTCCATATATATGATGAAAAAAAATTAAATAATATTCAAGAGTATAACTTAACAACATTAAAAAATTATTTGAGCGATTATGAGCATAGTATTCATTGGATGCCCGAGTACGCGAAAAAATCTACCGAAATTAATGATTTTATTAAAGAGCTAGAGATCGATATTCTTGCAATGGTTAATTATAAACATGCTTTTATAGAACACATTATTAAGGAACCTGTAATCAAAAAAATTGGTTTTAACCCTATTGTTCCATTCTTAGTTATTCCTGAATGAGCTGATATATATCATTGTTAATATAACTCTTTAAAAGTAACTTTACCTTTTAATATTTAATACTTAAATGACGTCAAACCTCTAATTAGTTTTAAGAAGAATCTAAAGTCAAGGAGGAAGCGAAAAATCCTAAAAAGAATAAGTATCATAACAAAATATCAAAATCATGAATACAAAAGAATCATTAAAAGAAAAAACCAAAGAAAAATTAAGCGACTGGAAAGCATCATTAGGACACCTGAATGTCCAACTTCATTTAGGAAAAAAAGAAGCCAGGGATGAATTTGAAAAACAGAAAAAGAACTTGGCTGACTGGATTGATACAGCTGGCGAAAAATTACATAATGCAAAACATATTAGTAAGGAAAAAGCGTTGCAATTAAAAGCTGCAATAGAAGAGTTACGGGTTCAGGCTGCTCTTGGCAGAGCAGAAACAGAAGATGCGTTAAATAAACAGCAAGAAAATTTAAATAAAGGCATACATAATCTTAAATATAAAATTGCTGAAACTTACAAAACCACTAAAGAAGAAATAGACGATTTTACAGATAAAGCACATGATAAATTAGAAGATTTCCATACACGATTTGATTTGTTTAAAATACATGCTCATCTTGCAAAAATGGATGCTGGCGAAACTTGGGATAAAAAGAAAAAAGAATTGTCTGTTAAGTTACATAATTTGAATACTAAACTGGAGGAAAGTAAAGAGGTTTCTTCAGAGAAATGGGTTAAGTTTTCAGAAGAAATGTCTGAAGCCTGGAGTCATTTTCGTAATGCTTTTACAATTTAAAATATTAATAGCTATAATATAAATTCAATGAAAAAGCTAACATATTTAATACTTACAATCCTAATTCTTATTTTGATTGTAATATTTACTTTGCAAAACACAAATGAAATTAATATTAATCTCTTTTTTTGGGATATTAAAACATCATTGGCTTTATTGATTTTTTCTTTATTTGCCTTAGGTGTCATAGTAGCACTTGTTTTTCTAACACCAATAATTATTGCTTATAAATCTACACTTAAAAAAGACGAAAAGATTATTTTTGAATTACAAGAAGCTACAGATATGTATTCAAAAAAGCAAGTAGAAAAAGAATAAAAACTAACCATTAAGATGTTAAACGTTCCTTTTATTTTTTCCAGAGGAAGCTGATATATATCATTGTTGTAACCTGCCATCCACCCTATTTTTATACTATAAACTAAATACATAAAATTATGAGACGGAAGATATTATTACCAACCGATTTTTCAAAAAATGCATGGCAAGCTATAAATTATGCCATAGAATTATACAAAAATGATAACTGTGATTTTTACATTTTGAATGTGTTTTCTTTAACAAACAATATTATGGATAGTTTATTAAATATGGCTCCAGGAAGCGAATTATATGAATCTACTAAACAAAAATCTGAAAATGGATTAGACAAAGTTTTAGATATGTTACTATTTAATAACAGCAACAACCCAAAGCATCATTTTAAAACAATTTCAAGATTTAATGATCCTATAGAAGCTATTGAAAATGTAGTTGAAGAAAAGGATATTGAAATGATTGTAATGGGAACCAAAGGAGAAACAAAATCAAGAAGTATAGCTTTTGGTGGTATTGCTATATATGTTATGGAAAAGGTAAGGAATTGCCCGGTAATTGTTGTTCCTCAAAAAGCAAAACAAACGCTACCCAAAGAAATAGTATTTCCAACAAGTTATAAAACACAGTTCAAAAGACGAGAACTAAACTATTTGATAGACATCGCAAAAAAGTGTAATGCAACTATTGCAGTTTTGCATATTTCAGAAGAAGACAAATTAGATGCAAACCAAATTGAGCATAAAAAAATACTTGAAGAATATTTTGAAGACATTTCATGTTCTTTTCATAGTCTGTCTCATTATTCTGTAGTAACAGCAGTTAATATGTTTGTAGAAAGTAGAGGAAGTGATATGGTTGCCTTTATTAATAAAAAGCATACCTTTTTTGGAAGTGTATTTACGGAACCAATGGTAAAAGGAATTGGATTTCATTCTAAAGTTCCGATATTAGTTATGCATGATTTAAGAAATTAAAAACGATTTAGATGAAAAAGACAGGTATTTGGCTGGACAAAGACAAAGCGCTTATTGTAACGTTGGAACATGACAAAGAAACATTCAATACCATTCCATCAAATATAGAACACTTTCACGTTTATGGTGGTTCAGGAACACGATTTAAAGGCGGACCTCAGGACGTTGTGCAGGACAGCAGGTATTTAGAGCGTGAAAAGCATCAGTTGAAAGCCTATTTCAGAGACATTGCATCAGAAATCAAAGATACAGACGCTTTGGTCATTTTTGGCCCGGCCGAAACCAACGAAAAATTTAGTAAGGAATTGGGTGAAAACTATAACAATTTAAGTATCAAACTTAAAGGGGTTAAAAAAGCGGATAGCATGACTGTCAATCAGGTCAAGGCATGGGTAAAGAGGTTTTATCGTTGAATTAGTTGATTATATAAATAATTAGAAACTGAAAAAATGGTATATGATTTTGGCGGTTTTAGAGACAAAGGATGAAAGCAGATGTTGTAGATATCATTAAATCATCTGGCGAAAAAGTCAAATTTTCCTTAGATAAATTACAGACGTCTTTAAAACAAACAGGAGCTGATAAACAAACGGTAGGTCAAACAATTGATAAGGTACAAGATGAATTATATCATGGTATATCTACAGATGAAATCCATAACAGAGCATTTACATTGCTAAAGAATAGGAAAAGTCATTTAGCCTCAAAATACAAACTTAAAAGAGCCATTTATGAGTTAGGCCCAACGGGCTTCCCTTTTGAACGCTTTATAAGTGCCATTTTAAAGTACTCCGGATATAAAACTGAGGTAGATAAGGTTATACAAGGCAAGTGTGTGACCCACGAAATAGATGTAATCGCGCATAAAAACAATCAAACTTCAATTATAGAATGTAAATTTCATGGGGATCAGGGCCTTAAATGTAATGTAAAGGTCCCCCTATACATAAACTCACGTTATCAGGATATTAAAGCCCGTTGGAATCCAACTGTGAGCAAAACCGAACTTTCAAAAGGCTGGGTAGTTACAAATACTCGATTTACTAAAGATGCTTTAGCATATGGAAATTGCTGTGGGTTATATTTATTAAGCTGGGATTATCCTAAAAATAATGGATTAAAGGATCGCATTGACAGATTGGGATTATATCCAATAACCGTTTCGACACTGCTTAACAGCAGGGAAAAACAATTTTTGCTAAGCAGAGATGTCGTATTGAGCAGAGAATTGTTAAATGATATGTTTTATTTGGACCATTTGGGTATTTCAGAGATCAGAAAAGAAAATATTTTAAACGAAATAAAACAATTGTGTAATACCTAAAAAAATTAACATGGAAACATTACAGACATACAAAAACTTTACGAGAGATAAGAGTATTGATGAATTACGGCATGATTTGCTTCAACATAAAATAAGACTAGAAAATTTGGAAAAAGACCTGGTTTTTTTGCAATTCTTATTAACTACTAATATTTTCAAACCCAGGATGATAAACTTATTTGAAAAATTAACCCATTTAAAAAAAGACTTAGATGCTAAAAACAAAACATGCACCCAATTATTAAACAGGATAAGTTCACAAATAAATCAAGTCACTAAAAAGATTGAATGTGAAGATCTTATCTGTGATAATTTCTTTATCAAAGAATACAACGCATTAGAACTTGAAATTTATAGTTTTATAGATGAAATGACCGATTTTAAAACACAAATATTTCAATATGTACAGAGTGTAATTATATACTGATGGTATCATTTAAAATTATTCAAATTTAGTTTGTCATACTGATATATATCATTGTACATAACGATTGTAATAAATACATTAGTCTAATAAAATAAGTTTAACCTAAAATATAAATTATGACAACATTAATTAAACGTAAAAGACGTAACAGACTAATGCCATGGCGTAATAATTTAATGACACCATGGAGTAGTGGGCCTTTATTTCCATTAAGCCACAGGTTATTTTCACCCCGATTTGAAAACTTCCCAGACATTTTAAGATTTGATGATGTTTTTAGAGATGTTGGCTTGGAAGATGATAGCCTTATGCCGGCAATGAATATAAAAGAACACAAAAATGATTTCGAAATTGAATTAGCCGCTCCGGGATTCAATAAAAAAGACTTTGAAATATCTATTGAAGACGATGTGCTTCATATTTGTGGAGAAAAAAGTGAAAAAGAAGAACAAGAAGATGAAGATTATTCCTGTAAAGAATTTAGTTATAAATCCTTTAACAGATATTCATCTCTTCCAGATTCGGTTGACTTAAATCAAGATGTTAAAGCAACCTATAAAAATGGTGTTTTAAAATTAAATCTTTTAAAAAAAGAAGAAGTAAAAGAAATACCTAAAAGGGTGATTAAAGTTGAATAAGTCTTCGTGAAGCAGAAAGTGATTCTGAAAGGACATTGCTTTCTGCTTTATTAATTTAAAATTTAAGCAGATGAAAAATATGGATACAAAAGAAAAATATGTTGAGTGGTTAAGTGCAGAAGTAATGCATGAGGCTTCTCGAAAATGGCTGTCAGAATTAAGATTTATTAAAGACGAGCAACTATTTTTTGATGATCTTATAAAATCCTATACAATTCAACTTATAAACTCCAGTCATTTTAAGAAAAGTAAGATGATTGTGGATACCTTAAGTGAGTTACAAAAGAAGACCAATTTGTTTATTAAAACAGTTAGGGCACATGAAAATGATCTTGAAATTATGGTTAATGGTATAGAGGAACCTGAAAAAGAAGACAACTATAGGAACGAACACAGAAATCTAATTATTGAAGAGAGTGAGCTTCTTAAAGATTACAGGATATTTAAAACACAATTTTTTGAATTAGTAAAAGGTGTTATAAAAACCCAAAAACAAAAGCGATTACTTCAATAGTGTAAATCTAATAATTACAAAAATGAAACGATTTATTGTATTGGCGGTAGGTTTAATACTTGTAGGATGCTCTACAACAGATCTTGTTGATAATTGGAAAAACCCTGAAATTGATAGCTATCAATCCTATAAAGTTTTGATAGCTGGAATGACTTCCAATATTGAAGCAAGACAAAAATTTGAAAAGCAGCTTAAGGAAGAATACGAAGCTAGAGGAGTAGAGGCCGTAATGAGTTTAGAACTTTTTGATCCTTCATTTAGGACAGAAAAAATGACGGAAGATGAATTGAAAGTGTTAGAGAATGATCTTATAAATGATGGATTTGACACCGTTTTGTTTACAAAGGTCATTGGTGTGGAAGATAAGATTATGTACAAAATAAATTATGATGGCTATGATGAAACGTACAGAAAATTCAAGGAAGACTATTTAATGAATCAGGATATTTTTTATAATCCCGATTATTATGAAGAATATACTGTTTTCCATGCCGAGACTTCAATGTATTGTATATGTCCAACAAAGGATAGAGAATTAATCTGGAAAGGTTATATAGATATTATTGACCCAGAATCGATTGATGAAACCGTGAATGATTATGTTAGGTTGGTTATAGCAGTTTTAGAAGAGCAGCAGCTTATTAATTCAAGGATGGAAGTAAAAACTCCAAAAGAAGTTGAAGCCACCCCGACCATAAAAGCTGAACATTTGTTCAGCTTTTAATAATTCAATTTTATAGCGTCTTAATGAATGTCAGAAGTTTTTGCCTTTCATCTTCATTTGGTAATCTTCCATATCCCGCTTTCATATTGTCAATTAAGTGATGTGGTTTGGATGTGCCGGGAATGACACAGGTCACTGCCGGATGACTTATAATATATTTGAGAAATAGCTGCCCCCAGGAATGTATATCGAGATCGGTGCACCAGTCGGGTAATGTTTTGCCGCGGGTTAGCCTGAATAATGAGCCACCATCATAGGGCCTGTTAATTATTACGGCCGTTCCATGTTCTTTCGCCGTATCAAGGAGTTTGATTTCGGCATTGCGTTCATTAATGGAATAATTGAACTGCGCAAAATTCGGACGCTCATTTTTTATGATATCTATCAAAGTATTATGTGACGCATTGGTGTAGTGGGTAATTCCCCAGTATTTTATTTTTCCTTTTTCTTTCCAATCTCTCAAGGTTTTTACGTGCGTTTTCCAATCTACCAGATTATGAATCTGCATGAGATCCATCTGTTGTCTTTTCATTTTTCTAAAGGAAGAATTCATTTGTTCAATTCCCATCGTTCTACCGCTGGTCCAAACCTTTGTAGCGTAGAAAAAATCATTCTGAATCCCGGCTTTGTGGGTGAGATCGCCGACTACATTTTCGGAACTGCCATACATTGGCGAACTATCTATTAATTGACCACCTAGAGCTTTCATTTGTTTTAGGACTTCGGTGAGTTGTGCTCTATCGGGGGTGTTATTCCCAACATCAAAGGATTGCCAGGTACCCAGCCCAATCACAGGAATATAATCACCTGAAGATGGAATTTTTCTTTTCATAATGCTGTTTTTATTAAAAGACATTAACGACGGTAATACCATGATGCCAATTGAGGCAAAAACCATTAGCTTTGATGCTTCGCGTCTCGAAAGTGTATTCATTTTATCGTATTTAGTTTTAACACTACTTTTTCCTTATGGTTAGAATGCCTCCTACCTAATTGATAACCCATATATCCCCATAAGATTATTACAGGAATAGCAATTACAGCGATAACAGATAAACCAAACCCCATGGATATTAATCCGGCAAAGGCCCATCCCGATAGGGCGTCTCCACCTCTATATACTGCGGTATCAATAAAGTTCTTTGCTTTATATTTTTCTTCCCTGTTACATGCGGTATATAATATTTCTCTTCCGGGACGTAATAAAATATAATTTCCAACCCTATGCACGATCAATAATAAGGCAACAACCGATAGAACTGTATTGGTACTTAATATAATAAACCCTAGGGCGATAAGCAAGGGAATGAGACTCAATGCTATCGATAGACCAAATTGCCTTATGAATTTATTGGTTAAAAAGAATTGTCCAAATATGGCCAGGGAATTTGTAATTAAATCAACGGTCGAAAAATATTCCACTCTTTTGGAACTGCTTTCAATGGTTTTCTCAATAATATTGGCCTGTTCAAAATATAAAAAAGTCGATATGGTGGTGTATAATATCATAAACATGACAAGGCCTTTCAGATATTTAGACGCCATTACCAGTTTAATTCCGTTAAAAAGAGATGTTTTGGTTAATAATGTGTTTTTAAAACTCTGAGATACAGATCGATCATTTGATTTGATTTTTTTTTGAATTCGTATAAGCATTAATAAAGAAATCAGGCTAAAGCACAATAGAATGATTGCAATCAAAAACATATTTCCAACCCCGATCTTATTTGAAAGAGAAGTACTAATTAAGGGGCCTGTAATAGCGCCCAGGCTTCCACCGGCAGAAATAATACCAAATAACCGCTTGGATTGACGGCTCGTAAAAATATCGACCATAAAACTCCAAAACAGTGATATGGCAAATAAATTGAATACACTCAACCAAATAAAAAAAACGATAGGAAGTGAATTAATGAGAATGTTCGCCGTGAAAAAATAATAGAACAGGAGAATGTTTAAAATAAAGAAGACGTAAGAAAATATCAATACCGAACCAATCTTAAATCTGGAGGTTACATAACCAAATATCGGTACGATAAGTAGCATGGCAAGAAAGGTTCCGGTAAATAACCATTGCATGTTGGAAGCACCATTGGCAATACCCATTTCATCGCGAAGTGGTCGTAAGATAAAATAGGATGCGAGCAGGGTAAAAAAATAAACGAAGGACCAAAGGACTATTTTTAGTTCGGAAGGTTGTATTGAAGTATATTTTTCAATTGAATTATTATTAAACACTCTGGATATTGCCATGATACAATTTTAAAATCGATTGCAATATGTCATGAATGAATTAGAAAGCTTGAGTAATTGATAAAGTCGACTAACGAATTTATAAATTCGTTATATTAAATACCGTTATTTTTATATTCAGAAGGGGTAATTCCGGTCAATTTTTTAAATGAAGTGTTAAATGAGGAGAGGCTGTTAAAACCGCATTCATAGGCGATCTCGGCGATTTTTATGTTTTTATATGAAGTGGAATTCAATTTCGATTTGGCCCTGTCTATGCGATAGGAATTTATATAGTCGGAAAAATTGGTGTCGTATCCTTTATTAATGACATGGGAGGTTAAATAGGAGGGGAGAGAGATCTTTTTGGAAAGTTCCTGTAGTGAAAAGTCATTTTCTAAATAAGGCTTTTCATTTTCCATTATGTTTTCAATCTGAGCTTTATAAAAAGAAAATTCTTCAGCATTGATATTTATATTACTATACTTTAAGGTGGTTTTAACTTTATCGAAAATTCTATGATTCACAATGCCATAGAAGGCAATAATATAGATAAAAACAGCATAGATTATAGGGCCCGTCAGATATGGGGTAATCTCTAAAATATAGTTTGAGAAATATGCGAACTGAATTCCGGCTGCGCCGATCATTAATATGCTTAACCAGAGTTTTTCTTTAGGACCAATATTCGAATTAACTTTAATCAAACCATAAAGTAAAAGCCCGATGGATAGCAATGTATAAGCCAATTGATGATATAGTAAAAAGGCATATCCTCCCATATACCAAAAATTGACTTCATTCACTCTATTCAGAAATAAAACCAATAACAGCGCCGGCACAAAATGTAAATGATTTAATCTATTCCACGGCTTAGGAAATATAACATGGAGCAGATATAGTAACAGTGTTGGCCCGGATGCGAGATGAGCGGCAAAACCCAGGTTGATAAACCAATCGGGGATAAAGTCGAGATAAACCCAGAGTAGAGATTTAACAACGCGAATGGTAATTAATAGAAAAAAAAGAGCGACCAATACATTGGAAATATTTCTTTTTTTACCAAAATAAATATACACGGCCATAAAGAGGCTTTGTATGGCGCCAATGCTTGCAAATAATAA